>Ga0207658_10000018_pt1 | contig 213853 bp, 208 predicted proteins | sample KBSS33metaG_FD_184322 | JGI IMG/M metagenome (GOLD analysis project Ga0207658, IMG submission 184322) | Switchgrass rhizosphere microbial communities from Kellogg Biological Station, Michigan, USA - KBS S3-3 metaG (SPAdes) (version 2) | ecosystem: Host-associated > Plants > Roots >... | reverse complement strand
CATGTTCGGACGAACATGGTTAACATCTTTTTAAGCCGCGCTTGGCATAGCCAGGGAGCATATCCTTAGCGCGGAAGAGAGATGATGAAGGCCAATGTGGATCAGAGCCTGCGCAAGGCGACATCGCTGTCGGCCAGAGGCGATATCGCCGAGGCCGAACGCCTGTTCCGCGAGGTGCTCGCACGCTTCCCGTCCAACAAGCGCGCGCTTGACGGAATCCGCACGCTCGGCACACCGAAGACACCCAGGGCCTATACCAACGGGCTGCAGGCCGCGCTCGGCCTCTACGATCAGGGGCGACTCGGCGAAGCGCTGAACCACCTCCGCCTGCTGATCGAAATGCACCCCGGCGAAGCCGATCTCTACAACATCGCCGGTGCCGCCAGCGTCGGGCTGGGGCAGCTCGATCAGGCTGTCGCCTTTTACGATGGCGCGATCGGATTCAAGCCGAGCCATGCCGAGGCCCATTCGAACCGCGCCAGCGCGCTGCTCGGCCTTCAGCGTTTCGAGGAAGCGCTCGAAAGCTGCGACAAGGCCATCGCGCTGCTCCCCGATTATGCCGAGGCCTATTGCAATCGCGGCATCATGCTCAAACAGCTCGGCCGTCTCGACGATGCGCTACGCAGCTACGATCGCGCGATCCAGCTCAAGCCCGGATCGGCCGATGCCCATTATAACCGCGCCAACGCGCTGGCCGAGCTCAAGCGCCCGGCCGATGCCGTCACGGCCTATGACGAGGCGATCCGGCTCCGCCCGAACCATGCCCACGCCTTCTCCAATCGCGGCAACGCGCTTCGGGATCTGCGGCGGCTGCACGACGCGCTCGACAGCTATGACAAGGCCATCGCCCTCAACCCCGATTTCGCCGACGCCCATAGCAATCGCGGCATCGCGCTGCTCGATCTCAAGCGGCCGGATGATGCGATCGACGCCTGTAGCAGGGCGGTCGCCTTGCAGCCGGCATCGCCCGAGCTTCACTATAACCATGCCGTCGTCCTCGAAGCGCTGCAGCGCCGCGGCGATGCGCTGACCAGCTATGACACCGCCATTCAGCTCCAGCCCGATCATGTCCGCGCGCTGACCAATCGCGGCAATATCCTGTACGAACTCGACCGGCTCGACGAAGCCGCGGCAAGCTATGCCCGCGCGATCGCGTCCCGCCATGACGATGCCGCCGCGCATTACAACCTCGCCAATGTGCTGCAGGAACTCGGCCGCCTCGACGAAGCGGTGCGCAGCTACGCGACCGCCATCGATCTCCAGCCCGACCATCCCGAAGCGCTAAGCCAGCTGATCTATCAGCAGGCCCGGATGTGCATCTGGGCCGACGCAACGCCGGCCGATCTGTCATCGCTCGGCATCGCCACAAAGGCCGTGACGCCCTTCTCCTTCCTCGCGATCGAGGACGATGCCGAGCATCATCTGCGCCGCGCGCGCAAATGGATCGGCGAGAAATGCGGCAATATCGGCATCGGCCGGGTCCGCTCGGCGGCCGCGTCGTCGCGCATCCGCATCGGTTATTTCTCCGCCGACTTTCACGATCATGCGACGATGCAGCTGATGATCGGCCTGCTCGAAAAGCACGACAAGCGCAGGTTCGAGATTCACGCCTTTTCCTATGGCGTCGAGCGCGACGATGCGATGCGCCGCCGCACGATCGCCGCCGTCGATGCCTTCCATGAGGTCGGCCATCTTTCCGACCAGGCCATCGCCGATCTGGCGCATGCGCGAGGGATCGACATCGCAATCGATCTCAAGGGCCATACCAAGGGCATGCGCGTCGGCATCTTCGCGCACCGCGCAGCGCCCGTGCAGATCGGCTATCTCGGCTATCCGGGTTCGATCGGCGCGGACTTCATCGACTATATCGTCGCCGATGAGGTCGTCATCCCGCATGGCCATCGCCGCTTCTTCGCCGAAAAAATAATCACCCTTCCCGACAGCTATCAGGCGAATGACGACACCCGGGCGATCGCCGGCGCGATACCGGACCGCGCAGCGCTTGGCCTGCCCGAAAAGGGCTTCGTCTTCTGCAGCTTCAATGCCTTGTACAAGATCACACCGGCCGAGTTTGATATCTGGATGCGGCTGCTGGCGAAGGTCGACGGCAGCGTGCTGTGGCTGCTCAACGACAACAGCTGGGCGGAGGCCAATCTGCGCCGCGAGGCGGAAGCGCGCGGGATCGATCCCGATCGGCTGATCTTTGCCGAGAAGGCGCCGCTGCCCCAGCATCTGGCGCGGCATCGCTGCGCCGATCTGTTCCTCGACAGCTTCAACTGTAATGCCCACACCACCGCCAGCGATGCTTTATGGGCGGGCCTTCCCGTCCTGACGAAGCTGGGCGAAGGTTTCGCCGCCCGCGTCGCAGGCAGTCTGCTCCATGCCGTCGGCTTGCCCGAACTCGCCACCGAAACGGCGCAAGCCTATGAGGCGATGGCGCTGGAGCTGGCGCTGCGCCCGGAAAGGCTTGCCGCCCTCCAGGACACGCTGGCCACGAACCGCTCGATGGCGCCGCTGTTCGATACCGAACTTTATGCACGCCACCTCGAATCAGCCTTTGCGACCGCGCATGAACGCCATGTCGACGGCCTGCAGCCCGATCATATCCACGTCGCCCGGATCTGATCCGGCATCGGATGGCGCGCAGACATAAAAAGGGCGGCGGCTCCGGATGGAACCGCCGCCCTTGACGTTTAGCTTCAGGCTGCCTGAAGGTTCACGGCAGACATCTTGCCGCGCTTGTCGGTTTCCAGCTCGTAGGAAATGCGCTGGTCCTTATCGAGGGTGCGCATGCCGGCACGCTCGACGGCGCTGATGTGAACGAAGGCGTCGTCGCCGCCCTTTTCAGGTGCGATGAAGCCGAAGCCTTTGTCAGGATTGAAAAACTTTACGGTTCCGGTGATCATAAAAGACATCCTTGTCCTTGGGTGCGGAACACACGAGCGTCGTGGGTTCCGGCGTGAAGCTAGAAAGGGACAAGGGAAGGCGCCGAAACACGATATCATCCGTCGCAGGCGACGTTAGCCCGGCGGCTGTAGCAGCTTCAGTCCGCCAGAGCTAGCCTTCACAGAAAAATCAGCGATGCGTGCGCAGGCGCTCGGGGTTGAAGACCTCCGAAAAGGTCAGGAAATGGCTGCGGCAATAGGCATCGTAGAGCTGCTGCTGATCGAGCGGCGCGGCCGATCGTTCGACCTCCTCGACCAGGCCCTTGTCCATCCGCAGCCAGGCAGTGTGGAAATCCCAGCTGGTGCCATCCTCATCCTGCACCCGCCCGCTGTTGCGCCCGACATTTGACAGATAGCGCGGCGCAACGGGCGGTTTCACGGCTTCGGGCGGCGCGGTGCGCAGCAGCGATCGATAGAGCGCGATATAGTCATCGGCCATCCGCGCGACGCTGAACCGCTCGACCGCCGCCTTGCGACACGCCGCCCGATCGATCTCGCCGATGCGCCCGATCGCCGCGATGGCGCCGGCGAGATCGTCGACGAGGAAACCGGTGACGCCGTCTTCGATCAGTTCGGCCATCGATCCGCGCCGATAGGCGATCACCGGGGTGCCGCACGCCATCGCCTCGACCACCGAGAGGCCGAAAGGTTCGTCGAAGCCGATGAGGTGGAGCAGTGCGCGCGATCCGCCGAGCAGCGCCGAACGCGCGGTGCCGCCGACGACACCGACATGCGCAATATGCTCGCCATCGAGGAACGGCGCGACCTCGCGGTCATGATAGCCGGCGTCCTGAATGATCCCCGCCATGACGAGCCGCTGCCCGGTCGCGGTCGCCGCCCGGATCGCCTCGCCCGCGCCCTTGTCGGGATGGACGCGGCCGAAGAACAGCAGGTCCGGGCCGCCTTGCGCATCGAAGGGGAAGTCGTCGATGTCGATGCCGTGGTGGATCGTCGCGGCATAGCTCAGATCGGGATGGCGATCGGCGTCGCTGATCGCGACATAAGCGACGCTGTCGTCATAGGCCCGGAAGATCGGCAGGATCCGTTCGGACGAGAAGCCATGGATCGTCGTCACCACCGGCGTATCGACCAGCCGCGAGAAGGCGAGCGGGACGATATCGGCCTGGTTGTGGATGATGTCATATTCGCCCGCGCGTTCGAACAGATGCGCCACATGGAGCAACTCCCATGTCTTCGCATCGATGCTGCCATCCTCGGAATAAGCGCGCGCGACGGGGCCGGCGAGCTGCCCTGCGGTCAGCGAATCCTGCGTCGCGAACAAGGTGACGTCGATACCCTTGGCGATCAGTGCCTCGGCGAGGTGGCTCGTCACCTGCTCCCATGGCCCATAGCCGCGCGGCGGCGTGCGCCAGGAGATCGAGCTGAGCATCGCGACGCGCATGTCTAGCGCGCCTCGGCCGGGGGCAGCGCGAAGATCGCGCCCTCGTTCGGCCGCAGGATTTGAGGCCCGCGCCGTTCGCCGAGCGTGCACAGCAGCGGCGGGATGCCATGCGCCGCCTGCGGCAATAGCTGCTCCTGATCGCCCATATTGAGCACGATCAACAACCGCTCCTTCGCATGGTGGCGTTCATAAGCGAGGACATCACCCTCGGCTTCAACGGGGACATAGTCGCCGATCGACAGCGCCCCCGATGCGCTGCGCATCGTCAGCAGCCGGTGATAGAAGTTGAGCAGCGATTGCGGATCCGCCTGTTCGGCCGCGACATTGCGCCGCTGCCAGTCGTCGTGCAGCGGCAGCCATGGCGCCGCGCTGCTGGTGAAACCCGCTTGCGCCGAACGATCCCACGCCATCGGCGTGCGTGACGGATCCCGGCCCAGCCCGAGCCCCGGCTCGCGCAGCTCGCGCGGATCGACCACGGCGTCCGCCGGGATCGCGACAGCGCCGATCCCGATCTCGTCGCCCTGATAGAGCGTCGGCGTGCCGCGCAGGGTGAGCAGCAGCATCGCCGCCACCCGCGCCTGCGCCTGCCCGAGCCGTGCGGCGACGCGGGGCGCGTCATGGCTGCCGAGCACCCAGTTCGGCCAGCCGCCGGGCGGCAGCGCCGCCTCATATGCGTCGATGAAGGCGGCCAGCGAGCGCGCGTCCCATGGCGCATCGATCAGCTGGAAGTTGAAGGGCAGGTGTACGCCCGGCGCGCCGTCGTCGCCATAATAGCGCACCAGCTTGTCGAGCGGCAGGCAGATCTCGCCGATCAGCACTCTCTCGTCGCCACCGCCATAGCTGTCGGCAAGATCCCGCATTTCGGCGATGATGTCGTGGACTTCGGGCTGATCGGTCGAGTTGATCTGCAGCACCTTGTGCATCTCGCCCTTGTCGGGGTGATAAGCGGGGTTGAGCGGATTATCGGGCAGCCCGTCCGCCTTGACGATATGCCACAGCACATCGATCCGGAAGCCGTCGACGCCGCGATCGAGCCAGAATTGCAGCACGTCGATCATCGCCGCGCGCAGCTGCGGATTGCGCCAGTTGAGGTCAGGCTGTTCCTTCAGGAAGGCGTGATAATAATATTGGCCGGTGCCGGCATCGAGCGTCCAGGCCGATCCGCCGAAGTCGCTGATCCAGTTGTTCGGCGGCCCGCCATCGGCTGCGGGATCGCGCCAGATATACCAGTCGCGCTTCGGGTTCTCGCGCGACGAGCGGCTTTCGGCGAACCAGGGATGCTGGTCCGAGCTGTGGTTGGGTACGAAATCGAGCAGCAGCTTGAGCCCCCGCGCATGGGCCGCGGCGAGCAGCCGATCGAAATCGTCGAGCGAGCCGAACAGCGGGTTCACATCGCTATAATCCGCGACGTCATAGCCGAAATCGGCCATCGGCGACGGGAAGATCGGACTCAGCCAGATCGCGTCGATACCGAGCCCGGCCAGATAATCGAGCCGGCTTTCGATCCCGCGCAGATCGCCGACGCCATCGCCGTCGCTATCCTGAAAAGAGCGCGGATAGACCTGATAGATCGTCCCGCCTTCCCACCAGCGTGGGGTTATATCATGGTCGGCGGCGATGTCTTCGATAGGGGCGGAAATACGGCTTCTCCCGGTTAGCGGGAGCGCGGTGGTCTCTCAGTCAAAGGAGGCTGGGCGGTGCCGATGATGGAACAGCCTTGCGCTGAATCGGCCGCGATGTCGAGCAGATCAGCCCTCTGCCACCGGAACGAAGGCCAGATCCTGATAGTCGAAGCTGAAGTCGGCGAGCGGCGACAGCGCCTTCATCGTCACCCCCGCGACCCTGCCGTCCTTGACCGCGAAGCTGACCACGGCATCCTCGCTATCGCCTTCGAAATGGGTGCGAAAGGCCTCCGTACCCCAGCGTTCGAGCAGGCTTTCGCCTGTCAGGGTGCGGGTCATATCGAGGCTGAGCGTCTGTCCGGTCTGCGTGACAATGATGTCGCCATACCAGGGATCGCGATAGCGGCCGACATAGGCGGCGAGCGGCAGGCTGAGCCGCCCCGGCGGCGCTTCGAAACGCCCGCCGCCGATCACCGCCAGCGCTTCGCGCTCCTGCTTGTCGAGCCGTGACTGGGTAAGCGCGATCCAGTCGCTCCCCGACACGCCGAGAAGGCGATCGAGCAACGCGTTGCGCAATCCCAGCGTTACCAGCCGCTCCTCTTGATTGGTGTAGATCGCGATCGCAACGCCCTGTTCGGGGAGCATCGCCTGCGCCGTGCTCTGCCCCGAGAGCAGCCCCGTGTGCGAGATCAGCCGGTGTCCGCGATAGTCCTGCACATTCCAGCCGAGCGCATAGGCCGCCATCACCGCGCGGCCCGGGTCGGCTGCGGTCGGGCCATCGGTGTAGGTGGTGATGACCTGCGGCTGCCACATCTCGGTGGCCTGCTTCTCGCTCCATAACCGCCGCCCGCGCGCGGTCTCGCCATGGGCGAGCTGCGCGTGGAGCCAGGCGGCGATGTCGTGCGCGCTCGCCATGATCCCGCCCGCGGGGCCGATGCGGGGATCGTTCTGCGCCACCACGACGCCGAGCTTGCCCATGCCGCGGACCGGCGGACCGAGCCGGGCATGGCGGCCGGCGATGTTGGCGCTGGTCGAAAGCGATTCTACCGTCACCGTTTCGCCCATACCCAGCGGCACGAGCAGACGCGCGGTCACGAAATCGGCCCAGCTCTGCCCGCTGACCCGCTCGATCAGCAGCCCGGCGACGAGGTACAGGATATTGTCATAGGCATAGCCGGCCCGGAAACCACGCGCGGGCTTGAGATAGCGCAGGCCGTGGACCATCTCGGCGATGCTGTGGTTGCCGCCGAACAGCATCAGATCGCCCTGCCCCAGCCCGAGCCCCGATCGGTGCACCAGCAGATCGCGCACCGTCATCATCTGAGTGACCGCCGGATCATACATCGCGAACTCGGGCAGATAGCCGACCACCGGCTGATCCCAGCCGATCCTGCCCTCATCGACGAGGATCGCGAGCGCGGCGGCGGTGAACGCCTTGCTGTTCGACGCTATGGCGAACAGCGTATGGCCATCGACCGGATCGGGCTTGCCGAGCGTGCGCACGCCATAGCCGCGCGCGATATCGGGGGCGCCCGGCTGGACGACGGTGATAGCGACGCCAGCCATCGGCAGGCCATCGAGGAAACCCCGCGCGATCGTGTCGATATCCGCCGGCGTCAGCGGCGCTTGCCGCTGCCCCCACGCCGGCCGCGCCGCGAGCGCGATGCCCCCCGCACTTCCGATCAACAGCCCCCGCCGGCTTATCGTCACATCCCGCATCTGGTCCCCTCGGTCGGCCGCTCACACTTTGGTAGCGCGGCGCTGACGCCTCCGCCATAGTCCCGCCGATGCGCCGCTTTTTCGCCGCCCTGCTCCTGCTGTCGAGCGCCGCCGCCGCCGAACCGGCGGATCGCGAGGGCGCCGCCTTCCTGTCGAAAAGCTGCCATGCCGGGCTATCGATCGCGGTCGTCACCGCCGACGGCACCGTCTTCCACAACTATGGCACAGTCTCGCGCGCGACGCCGCACGCCCCGACCAAGGACAGCGTCTACGAGATCGCCTCGGTCACCAAGAGCTTCACCGGCGCGCTCGCGGCGCAGGCCGTGGCCGACGGCAAGATGGCGCTCGACCGGGACTTCCGCAGCTACCTGCCGCAGGCCTATCCCAACCTCGCCCGCGACGGCGTGTCTATCACCTTGCGCAGCCTCGCCACCCACCGATCGGGCCTGCCGCGCGACCTGCCCGACAGCGACGCCATCTTCGCGCGACGCGACTACAAGACCTTGCCCTTCGAACTGATCGCACAGGAGCGCGGCTGGGCCCGCGACCGCTATCTGACCGCGCTGCACGGCGTCGCGCTGGCGAGCACACCTGGCACGGCCGAGGCCTATTCGAACCTCGCGATGAAGGTCCTCGGCTTCGGGCTCGAAACCGTCCGCAAGCAGCCGTTCGAGGCGCTGATGCAGTCGGCGATCCTGACCCCGCTCGCCATGCGCGACACCGGCTTCGCCGTGACACAAGGCCAGCGGAGGAGGCTTGTCACCGGCTATGACCGCTTCGGCACCGCTATGCCCTATCACCTGCGCAACGCGGGCGCGGCCTGGGGCCTCTACTCGACCCCGGCCGACATGGCCCGCTACGTCCGCTGGCAACTCGACGAGAGCCAGCCCGCGATCCGCCTCGCGCATCGCCCGCTGATCGAGGGACAAGGCCTCATCTGGAACCTCGCCACGGCCAACGGCGAACGCATGCTCTGGCACGGCGGCGGCAGCTTCGGGATGACGAGCCAGGTCGTCCTCTATCCTGACGCTCGCGAAGGCTATGCCCTGCTCGCCAACGACAGCTGCGACGGCACCGAAAGCGCGCTCAAGGCGATCGCAGAACGGTTGCACGGCAGCGAGAAATGAGATCGCCCACACCGGCCGCCACCCGGGCCGCAGGAGCGTCAGCCGAAGCCGTCAGCGCAGCGTTTGGTGGGTTTGCGTTAAGGTCTCCTGCCCGCTTGATAGCGGAAAGGCGTTTTCCACTGCTCCGAAATCGCGTATAAGGGCGTTGCAGATCAGTCTTGCACATCGATCGGCCGCCGGTGGCCACGTTTATTGTTAAATTTTTACGAAAAACAGAGCGTTGTTAATGCTTTACGAGAATTTATTTTGTATCAGAATTAAGAAAAACGCGGCAAAATCTGCCTTTTTCAGGTCAAAAGCCGATTTTTTCGCCGGATTTCTTGAACAAACCAGCGCCCCCCCCCCGCCAGCGTGAAGCTTGCCGCCTCAGCTCTCCTTCGACAGTTCGACCACGATCACCTCGATCGGCTTGTCGCCGACATTGACGTCCTGATGCCGCGTGCCGGGCGCATTGGCGGGGAGCCAATAGGCGTGGCCGGCTTTCCATTCGTGGATCTCGCTGGTGCCATCCTCCTCGAGGATCTTCATCGTGCCGCCCTGCAGCGCGATCAGCGCGCGCGGATGTTCGTGGCGATGGAAGGGGAGCGGGGTGTTGGGCACGATCAGCGACTTCCACACCTTCGCCTGCGGATTTTCGAACTCGGGCACGCGGCCGGTCTGCGGGGCGGAGGCGGCACCTGCCGCATAGCCGGCGCCAGCGGCGGCGAGTGAGGCGAGGAGTGACAGGCTCAGTGCGGTCTTGCGGTTCATGTACGGTCCCCCGGATATATGGCGGGCGCAGGCTATCACGGGTGGGGGGATAAGGAAGGCGGAAATCCGCGGCTTGCCGGTTCTTCCCGATCCGTTCGTCCCGAGCGAAGTCGAGGGACGTTGGCACATGGGGCCGTGTCTCGACTTCGCTCGACACGAACGGAGGGGGGCGTGATGTCCACACGTTGCGCGAAAGCTTCGTGATGCTAACGTGCAGGGCGGTAACGGGGGAAATCATGAAGCTATTCGGTCGGGCCACATTCCTCGCAGCCGCATCCCTCGCGCTCATCTCCGCATCCCCCGCCCCGCCGTTCGACGTCACCGAAGCCTCGATCACCGATCTCGACGCCGCGCTTGCATCGGGACAGGTCACCTCGCGTCAGCTCGTCGAAGCCTATCTCGCGCGGATCGCGGCCTATGATCAGGCGGGGCCGAAGCTCAATGCGATCCTGACCCTGAACAAGGCGGCGCTGGCGCAGGCCGATGCGCTCGATGTCGAGCGGCGGAAGAAGGGGCCGCGCGGGCCGCTTCACGGTATCCCGATCCTGATCAAGGATAATTACGACACCGCCGACATGCCGACCAGCGGCGGCACGCTGGCGCTGGCGACGTCGCAGCCCGCCGCCGATGCGGTGCAGGTGGCGAAGCTGCGCGCGGCCGGCGCCATCATCATCGGCAAGACGACTTTGCACGAGCTGGCGTCGGGCATCCTCACCATCTCGTCGCTGACCGGCTATAGCCGCAACCCCTATGATCCGGCGCGGTCGCCGGGCGGATCGAGCGGAGGGACCGGCGCTGGTGTCGCCGCCAGCTTCGGCGCCGCAGGGATGGGCAGCGATACCTGCGGATCGATCCGGATTCCGTCGGCCTATAACAACCTGGTCGGGCTGCGCGGATCGGCCGGGCTGTCGAGCACCAAGGGGATCATGCCGCTCTCCTCGTCGCAGGATATCGGCGGGCCGCTGGCGCGATCGGTGACCGATCTCGCGATCATGCTCGATGCGACCGTCGAGCCGCTGAACGGCAAAGCGCGGCCCTCCTTTCGCGACATGCTCAGGGCCGACGGGCTGAAGGGCGCGCGGATCGGGGTGTTGCGCAGCCTGTTCGGCGGCGAGCCAGAGGACAAGGAGGGGCACGACCTCACCGAACGCGCGCTGAAGACGATGCGCGAGGCGGGCGCGGTGCTGAGCGACGTCGCGATTCCGGGGATCAACGAGCTGGTGAAGGACAGCAATCTCAGCCAGTTCGAATTCAAGCCCGATATCGCCGCCTATCTGAAGGCGCGCAATGCCCCGGTCGGGTCGTTGTCGGAGATCATCGACAAGGGGCTCGATCACGACTTCGTCGATGCGCGCTTCCGCCTGCGCAATTTCGCCGGCCCGCGCGACGAGGTGGCCTATGCGGCGGCGCTGGCGCGGCACCGGATCTTGCACGACATGGTGCTGGCGATCATGGCCGAGCAGAAGCTCGACGCGATAATCTATCCGACGACCCTGCGCCGCCCGCCGATGATCGCGACCGACGATGTCGGGCTGGTGCCCAATTGCCAGTTCGCGGTGACCGCCGGTCTGCCGGTGATCGCGATCCCGGCCGGGTTCACCGATCAGGGGCTACCCGTCGGTCTCGAACTGCTGGGCGCAGCCGAGCCGACTCTGATCAAGCTGGCCTATGGCTGGGAACAGGCGGCGCACCCGCGCAAGCCGCCGTTCAGCACGCCGCCGCTGGTCGACGGCAAGGCGCCCGCGATCCTGCATTTCGAGACGATGATGACGGCGGAGAGGGGCGGCGGATCGGCGAAGGTCACGTTCGGCTATGACCCGACGACGAGCCGGCTCGATATCGCCGCCACGGCGAGTGGCCTGCCCGCCGACGATCTGATCGCGGTCACCCTCCAGCGCAGCCGCGAAGGCGGCCCGGGGCCGGTACTGACGCCGCTGCTCACCGCCGGCAAGACGAGCGCGGCGACGGCGATCATATTGTCCGCGCCGGATCGGGCGGCGTTGCTGGCGGGGCGGCTGTATACGGCGCTCTATACGAAAAGCGCTCCATTGGGGGCGGCGAAGGCAGCGGTGGTGGTGGGCGGCGAGAGGTAGCTCGGGGCTGGGCCTCCAGCTCCGGTCGCCAATCGCAATTCGAGGACGCGGGATATGCTGATACTGTTGACGCTACTGCTTGCCACACCGGAATCATGCACCGACGTCCGACGGGAATGCCGCGCGTGTACCATCGTGAACGGAGCGAAGCGCTGCTCGAACATCGGCATCGCCTGCCAGCCTCTGATCCGAAATTGTCGCGCTAAAAGCGCCTCGGGTCCGGCTCGGCGCAAAGCCGCCAGGCCGAAAGTCCGCTAGCGCCTTTCCTCATGGCGCGGGGGGCGCTCCCGGAAAGGGCGGGTAAGCGAGCGGTGCGACCGCGCCGCCCGGCGATCCGCTGGTCACAAGGGCATAGACGGCGGGGCCGGCCGGCGTGTGCGGCAGGATGCTGACCGCCGTCTGGGTGGCGATGATCGCGCCGGCGCCCCACCACCAGGCGGGATGCACGCGGCCACTGCGACGGAGATCGCGGATGATGCCGGCGAGCGGGAACAGGATCATTGGCACGAACACCGCCTCACCTGCCCAGGGGATGAGGAACGGCATCGGCAATATCCGCCCGAAGCCCGGCCCGAGCAGCATCGTCATGGCGCAGAACATCAGCCGTCGATGCCATTGCGTCCGTCGCCGCATGACGATCGCCGCGGTCGCAAGCCCGGCGAAGGACAAAACGCCAACTACGTCCATGATCAGGAAATAGGCCGGCATGAAGAAGAAAGGCACGCTGCCCCGCCGCACCATCGCGATCGTGATATAGCAGCCCATGAACACCATCGCCGGCATCCAGCCCAGCGCCAGCCAGCCGAGTTTGCGGTGGACAGCAACCGACGCCTCGGTGCCCGCGAGCCAGCTCTGCACCACATAGAGCACCGTCCAGCCGAAGAAGAGGAAGGCGTGGACATGGATGTAGAGCGGCGCCGCGAAACTCGATCGCCCGAAAGCGAGCTGGATCGAGAAGCCCGCGACCAGCACCAGCGCCATGACGATCGCGCTGATGAAGAAGAAGCGGACGTCGCTCGACGTCGTGGCGGGGCGTGGGTTTGCGATCGTTGCCATATCCGAGCTGCCTTTTTCGCCAAGCGAGGCACATGTTTGCCACAAGCGGTCGCGCGGAGGAAGCCAGGCGACGGGCGCGCCCCGATCAAAGAGCAGCTTCCGCCCTGGCAACATGTGTTCGGTTGAAGATGGCGCCGTCGTCCTGCATGGGGCGTCACGATGAAGAGCCTTATTCGCCATGCCTGTGCCGCCTTCGCACTGATTCCGATGCCGATGCTTACGGCTGCGGCTTCGGCGCAAACGGCCGTCGCCGAACCGCCGCTACATGCGGCACTGAATGCGCCCGAACGGCTGACGCTCTCAGGCTCTGTCCGGGCGCGTGGCGAAGCGATCGACGGGCAATCCCGCGCGGGCTTCGGCGAAAGCGATCGGCTGTTCAGCATCCGCACCACGATATTGGCCGAATATCGCGGCGATGGATGGCGGGCGGGCGGCGAACTGTTCGACAGCCGGGCCTATGGCGCGCGGACGGGGAGCGCGATCGGCACCGGCGAGGTCAACACGATCGAGCCGGTGCAGGCCTATATCGGCGTGACCATCGCCGAGCCCTTTGGCAAAGGCAGCCGCGCGGCGGCACAGCTGGGCCGGTTCACGCTCAATCTGGGTTCGCGGCGGCTTGTCGCGGCCGACGAATATCGCAACACCACCAATGGTTCTTCGGGGCTTCGCACCGATCTGCATCTGGCCAACGGCACCGACGCGACACTGATCTACACCCTGCCCCAGCTCCGCCTGCCGGACGACGCGGCATCGATACGGGATAACGACGCCCGCCTCGATCGCGAGAGTTTCGACCTGAGACTATGGGGTGGGATTGTTTCACACCGGCAATTGCTGGGCGCGGCGATGGGCGAGCTGAGCTATTTCCGCCTCGACGAACGTGACAGCCCTGGCCGGCCGAACCGCAACCGCCATCTCGACAGTGTCAGCGCGCGGATCATCCGCGAACCTGCAATCGGCAAGATCGATTATGAAATCGAAGCGATCCGGCAGACCGGAACCGTCCGCGCTTCGATCGCCGCCGCCGCACCGACCCTGCAGGTTGGCGCCTGGTTTGCCCATGCCGATATCGGCTACAGCTTTGCGGGTGCTTTGAAGGCGCGTGTTTCGATCGAATATGATTATGCCAGCGGCGATGCGCCGGGCGGGCATTATGGCCGCTTCGACACGTTGTTCGGCATGCGCCGTGCCGATCTCGCGCCGGCGGGTATCTATGCGCAGATCGGCCGGGCCAATATCAGCACACCCGCCGTTCGCATCGAAATCGCCCCCACGAAAAGGCTCGACGCGTTTGTGACCTATCGGCCAATGTGGCTTGCCGAGAAAACCGATGCTTTCTCGACCAGCGGCGTTCGCGATGCACGAGGCCTGTCGGGCAGCTTCGCCGGCCATCAGATGGAAGGCCGGGCGCGATGGTGGTGGATACCCACGCTGCTGCGTGGAGAGATCAACGCCGCGTGGATCGCGAAAGGGCGGTTCCTGAAGCAGGCGCCCAACGCGCCGGCGGCGGGCGATACGCATTATGGCGCGGTGGCGGTCACCGCGTTCTTCTGATCGGCGAGCGGCGGACGCTAGTCTAACGCACAGATGCCGCTATTTGTCGGCGCATGGACACGCGTTCGCGCCTTACCAGGATGATCGTGCTGGCGGCACTGGCACTCGCCACCCTCGCCGCTATCGGCTGGATGCTGCGGCCTTCCGCGCCATCGGTAGCGGAGAGCGCGCCATCGCACGCGGGGGCGCTGCATTATGATGCCGCGATCGAGCGGGTTAATGCGATCCTTGCCGGGGCGACCGATCTTGCCGCGCAGCATGACGACGAGTGGCTGTTTCAGGAGCGGCTCGCCAATGCTCATATCGCGCGGGCACGGCTGACCGGGTCGTTCGAGGATTATGCTGCGGCCGATGCCGCGCTGAAGCGCGCGTTCACGCAGGCGCCGAAGGGCGCGGGGCCGCATCAGGCGATGGCGGCGCTCGATATGTCGCTGCACAGGCTCGACGCGGCGGCGAAGATGCTCGATGCGATCGACCATTATGCGGTGAAGTCCGAGGCCGGCGTCCAGACCGAGCTGGCGGGGGCGCGCGGCGATATCGCTTTCTATCGCGGCGATTATGCTGGAGCGGCGCGGATCTATGCGGCGGCCGATCCTGCCGGGGAGGATAGCGGCATATCGTTCCGGCTCGCCAATTTGCAGGCGAGGACCGGGGATCCGGACGGCGCACTCAAGACGCTCGACATGATCCAGCGGAGCGCACGGCTGCCACAGGCGCAGTTCCTCGCCGATCTGGCGTTGCGCCGGGGGGCGATCGCGTTGCAGCGCGGCGACTGGGACAAGGCGGCGGCGGATTTCGACAAGGCCGGAGCGATCTTCCCGGGATGGTGGCTGGTCGAGGCGCATCGCGCGCAGATGCTGGCGTTGCGCGGGGATAGCGACGGCGCGATCGCGCGGTTCACCGCGATCCTCAAGGCCAGTTCGAGCCCCGACCTGATGGATGCGCTCGCCTCGCTCTATCGGGCGAAGGGCGATCGAGTGAAGGCGAGCTTCTGGAGCGATCAGGCGCGCAACAGCTGGAACGAGCGGCTGCGGCTGATCCCGGAGGCCGCCTGGGGCCATGCGATCGAGCATATCCTGGCGTTCGGCAATCCGAACGAGGCGCTGCCGCTGGCCGAGGCCGATTATCGCGCGCGGCCTTATGGGCTGACCGCGACATCGCTCGGCTGGGTGCTGATTGCGAACAACCGGCCGGCCGATGCGCTCAAGGTGATCGAGCCGGTGCTGCGGTCCAAATGGGTTTCGGCCGAGGCGCATCTGGCGGCGGCGCAGGCGCATCTACTGCTCGGGCAGACTGACGCCGCCGATCGCGAGCAGCGGGCGGCGCTGGCGATCAACCCGCGCGCGGCCGATCCGGCGTCGGCGCTGATTTGGTTCGGCCATTGATCGCGCGGCTGCTCGCTCTGGTCGCGTTGTTGCTCGCCATGCCGACAGCGGCGCACCTGACGCCCAATTCCGAGATACTCGTCGATATCGGACAGGCGCGAGCGAAGCTAACGATCACCGTGCCGATCGGCGAACTGGCCTATGCGGGGGTAATGGATCACAGGCCGGCTACGCTCGGTACCTATCTGCTCAACCATCTTGCCGTGACAGGTGCGGATGGGCGGCGATGGCAGGCAATGATCCTCAACACGACGATCAGCCGCGATACCGCACCCGATGTTATTGCGACCGTGATGCTCGATCCGCCGACGGGGACGAGCCCGCGTGCGTTCACGCTGCGCTACGATGCGGTGATCGATCGGGTGCCCAATCATTTCACACTGGTGATGCTCAAGAGCGATTTCGAGGCGGGGCATCTGTCGGATCGGCCTCGGATGCTCGGCGGCTTGCGCGAGGGCGCGACGAGGCTGAACATCGCGCGCGGGCCCGGGAGCGCTTGGCGCGGCTTCGTCAGCGCGGTCGGGCTCGGCATGCATCATATCGCCGAGGGGCATGATCATCTGCTGTTCCTGATCGCGCTCCTGCTGCCCGCGCCGTTGCTGGCGAGCGGCGGGCATTGGGGGCGCTATGCGGGGTTGCGGCATATGCTGGTGGCGCTGGCGAAGGTGGTGACGGCGTTCACGATCGGCCATTCGCTGACCCTGATCGGCGGCGCCTTCTTCGGCTGGACCCTGCCGGCGCGACCGGTGGAGAGCCTGATCGCGCTGTCGATCCTGATCTCGGCGGCGCATGCGTGGCGGCCGATCTTCGCGGCGCGCGAACCGCTGATCGCGGGGCTGTTCGGGCTGGTGCACGGCATGGCGTTCGCGACCCTGATCGGCCGATTCGGGCTTGAGCCGATGCAGAAGGCGCAGTCGATTCTGGGATTCAATATCGGTATCGAGATCGTCCAGCTCTGCGTGGTCGCAGCGATGGCGCCGGGCCTCGTCGCGCTGGCGCGGACGACCCATTATACGGCGTTCCGGCGGACGATCGCAGCGGTGGCGGGCTTGGCGGCGGCGGTGTGGTTTGTCGAGCGGGCGCTTGGACGCGAATATGGCGGGAGCGCCGCGATTGATAGCGCGATGGATCATGCCGGGTGGCTGCTGGGGGCGTTTGCGGTGATGTCGGTGGTTTGGCTGCTCCAGGAGCGGCGGGCGAACAAAGCCACGCGATCCCCCCGTACCGAACCGTCATGCTGAATCTGGTTCAGCATGACGCAAGAGAAGATACCGCCGCCTACCCCTTTGTCGCGCAGGTGGAGAGGCCGCGCTGGGCAAAGTCGTCGCTGAGCGCGTTGATCAGGCCGGTGAGATCGTCGTGGATCTCGTCGTAGAATTTTAGCTGATCGTCATCGATCGGGCTCGCGTCATTATAGCGGGTCTTCGCGGCCGATCCGATCAGCGCCGTCGCGACGGCGGGCACGCCCATGCGATCGACACGGACGAAGGCCGAAACGGGATCAGTGCGGAAATTGAAGTTGGTGCCGTTCGTCGGGCTGAGCGGCGGGCTGCCCTGCGGCGCCGCCAGATAGGGGAAGCCCGGACGGAACGGCAGATCGTTCGCCGCCGGATTCAGCGGAATATTGACGAAGGTCGTGACCGGATGCTTCTTCAGATCGAGGAAGATCGAGGCGAGGATGATGTCGATCACCGGATCGGTCAGTTGCCGTCCGTTGGGGAATGTCGACGGCTTCTGGAAATCGACCGACAACTCATCGGGCACGACAATGCTCGCCACCGTCACCCCTGCCGACACCTGCTGGGTCAGGCAATCGGTGACGTTGAAGTTAGCGCCGGCAGGCGCCGGCGGCACCGGGCTGGCAACGGTAACCGGTGGGGGCACATTCGCGGTTGTGCTGCTGCCCCCGTCGGTGCCACCGCCGCCGCAGCCGGCGAGGATCAGTGCGCCGGACAGCGCCACGGCCAAGGTCACATGGCGACGCATCACTTCTGCCCTCCGAAGCGCGCGGTGGTACCCCAGATGCGGATCTTGTTGGTGCCGTTCTGGATCGCCGAGCGCGGGATCTGCAGCACGACGGCGGTAAGATTTTGCCCCGCGAAGAAGTTGCGCGTGTTGACGAAACTGAGATTGCCGGTCGAGCGCGTCGCGCGGAAACCCTGAAGATCGAAGAAGAAGGGATCGTCGAACAGCCCGGCGCGGACTATAACATTGCCCTGACGCAGATCGGTTTCGACCGGCCCGATGATCGGCCCGGTGGTGCCCGGCACGCCGGCGAAGCGCACGCCGGTGGCGGCGCCATCCTGGCCGAAGCGGATGTCGATCGGAAATTCGGTGGTGAACGGATTATCGTCGTTCGAGATGTTCAGCGTGTAGAGTACGTCGCGATCATAGGTCGCGGGCAATGTGGTCGCCTGCGGCCCGGCGAAGGTCATCGCGATGATCAGATTGTCGGCGGTGTACCATGTATAGATGTCGGCGATGTCGGCCGCCTTGTCAGGCGTCAGATCGACATCGGGATCGGTGCGCGCGGGCGGATCGAGATGATCCGCGGCGAACACGCCACGATCGACTGCGATGAACGATGCCGTAGCGGCAACCAGCAGCGCGGCACATCCGTAGACCATCTTACGCATAAGCACCCCTCTTACCATAATTATGACCCGGCCGCCGCAGCGGCACAAGAGTTGCCCTTACGGCAAATAGCATTGCGCGATGTGACGCGGATCACCGAAACGCGAAAACCGAATCGCTATCACACTCCTGCTGGCTTCAAGCCATCAGCCGATTTCAACATCAAGCGGGCGATCGCCACGCTTGCGCAGATCGGCGAGCAAGGAGCGCATCGCCCAGCCGGTGGTGTGCGCGATCTGTTCGCCGGAGAGGTTCCAATGACCACGCCTTTCAAGCCAGGGAATAACATGCACAAGCTGCAGCATCGCCGTCGCGAGCTTCCGGTCTTCGGGCGCAAGATCCTTCACCGCATCGGCGGCGGCGGTGTAGACTTCGATCCGTCGCCTGCTGCCGTCGAGACGGACCGCGCGACCCTGCGGCGTGGAGCGGACGAGGGTCCCGAGCGCGGCGACGCAATCGGGGGGATAGCGATAGACGGCACGGCGGCCAATTTCCGCGCGCATGCCGGCGGGTTCGGCGGGCCGGTCAACCGGTTCGGCCATAAGCGGCACAAACTATCCTAAGTTAGCATGCGAGGTTAAGATCGTGCTATGCTATGGTCGGCCGTCGCGCCACCAGGCTCTCCCTACAATCCTGAGGTCCTGACCCGTCTTTTGCCGCGATGGCTCTCACTTCGTGAGCCGCCGGTCCCCTTAGGGACCTTTTATGACGACGTCCGTACTGACACCCGTTACCGCCCGCAGCCTGGCGACGTCGATCATCGACGCTTCCGCCATCCCGTTACTGCTGCTCAACGAGAAATTCGTCGTGGTCGCGGCAAGCCCGTCCTTCGGCGATGCGTTCGATATCGCCGCGGCAGACGTGGCAGGCCATGCGCTTGCCACGATAGGCGGCGGCGAATGGGGCGGCGCGCGGCTGCTATCACTGCTGGAGGCGACGCTGCGCGGCGGGGCGACGATCGACGCTTACGAGATGGATCTGAAGCGACCCGGCAAGCCCGATTGCGTGCTTATCCTAAACGCCCAGTTGCTCGATCATGGCGACACATCCGATGTCCGCCTGCTCCTCGCCATCACCGATGTGACGGCAGCGCGCGAAAAGGAACGGCTGGAGAAAAGCCGGCTCGAGGAAAACCAGGTACTCCTGCAGGAACTGCAGCACCGCGTCGCCAACAGCTTGCAGATCATCGCCAGCGTGCTGATGCAGAGCGCCCGCCGCGTGCAGTCCGATGAAACGCGCGGCCATCTGCAAGCGGCGCATCACCGTGTTCTCTCGGTCGCGGCCGTCCAGAGCCACCTTGCTGCGTCGCGCACCGGCGACGTCAGGCTGCGCGCCTATATCACCGATCTTTGCACCAGCATTTCGGCGTCGATGATCCACGATCCCGCGCAGCTTTCGCTCGACGTCGAAGTGGACGACAGCAGTTGCAGCCCCGACACATCGATGAGCCTGGGCCTGATCATCACCGAGTTAGTGATCAACGCGCTCAAACATGCCTTTCCCGAGCATCGCCATGGCAAGATCATCGTGCGTTATGCTGCCGATGGGGCGGAGTGGATTCTGTCGGTGGGCGACGACGGCGTCGGCATGCCCGCGTTGGAGGCGAAAACGACGGGCCTTGGCACCAGCATCGTCGACGCGCTGGCCCGCAAGCTGAAGGCGCATGTCGTCACTTGTTCGACCGAGCATGGCACGTCGGTTTCCATCAGCCATTGATATGGTAAGCCGCGCGTGGCTTTCATTCTGCTGCTGATCGGAACCGATCGAAAATATCAGCGAGCGGATCATGCTTCGTCACTTGCTCGCCAGTGGCTTCGCAACGGGAAGTGATGCGCCGTCGCCACTAAGCAGGCAGATCCAGCTGTGGCTTATTCTGCACGGGTTTAGCGAGCTGTCGATCGTTGCGTTCGGCATCGCTCAGGAGCCGTAGGATTCTGGGCGGTTTCCCGCGCTTGTCTCGAATTGGTAAAGGAACGACGATCTTGCAGCCAATCTTCGTTAGTGGTATTAAAATACCACTAACGAAGATTGGAGAAAGTGGTGGTTGTTAAAAAATCAGCTCCGTTTGGAACTCCGGCCAAAGCACAACGGGGAGTGGTTGCAGCTGCTGATCCCGTGCGCGCTGCGATTGATAACGCGCAGTCTGTGTTGGACGAGCAACGGCGATCCATGAACTCCGCGAGGAGCATTCGGCAGCCTGCACGCCATAGCCGGCTTCCGAAACTGAATAAGCCTCGACCCCAAACGTCTAGCGATTTGCGAAACTTCTTGTGGGGTGCCGGAGACGCAGTTCTGTTGGGCTTTGGAGACGAGTTACGCGATGCGGCTGGACTCGATCCGGTCGATATGGACTCGAACGCCTATACCGCCGGCGACGTCTTAGCGAGCGCGGGAATGTTGGCGACAGGTATCGGCGGCGGAATTCGGGCCGCTGGCATGGCCCGGAAGGGCTACGAGTTTTCGCATTTTATCCCCAAGCGCCTGATACCCAAGAGCTTAGGTGCCTGACGATCGATCTGGAACGGAAACTTCGTGCCAATCGAGACGCATGCCCTCTCTGACCCCTTTAGGTATCGCTTCATGCCGAAATGGTGGAAAGGTGAAAATCCGATGCCAAGCCGAGTTCACCAGCTTTGGGGACCCCCAACACGGTGAAAGGGACGACTGCTGGCGCTGCTGCGGCTGGAACCGGAATAACTAGGGCCGGCAACGAGGACTGAAGGCGGATTATATCTTGGCAAATGCCGCCTGACCATCGTAGCATGATGCCATGCGATCCCACGTAGAGTTCCGTTCGTCAGCGTTGCTTGATGCGCAGGGTGACGAGACCGGTCCCAAGGGGGAAGCCGTCGCCAGGTTGCTTGCGGCTGGGCTTCCCGGGCATCGCTATCAGATCGAGCGTGTCGATCCCGAAGATTGGGGATGGCGTGTGCAGATTGCGAACAGCGCATTCCCGCTCTGGATCGGCTGCGGCCATATCAGGAATATGCCGACGGCCATCTCTGTTTCATCGAACCGTCCCGGCCCTACATCCGGCGCTGGTTGAAACGTGTGCCTACCGCCGATGCGGTCGAGCGGCTTGCGACGGCGATCGAAGTTATCCTTCGTGCCAGCGGTGCCGTGAACGATCTCCGTTGGTGGACCGAGGCGGAGGCTGCAGGCGGCTGACGCCGCGGTGACTTGTCACTCCATCCCGATCTCTTAAGCTGAAGGAATCGTGGCGCGGGGGCTGGCAAAAGGTGAAGTGGTTACTGCTGATCGCGCTGGCGCTCGCCGCGCCCGTATTCGCGGCAAAAGACAATGCCGTGATCGACATGCATCTCCACGCGTCGGCGGTCGACGATCAGGGGCCGCCGCCGATGGGGATGTGCACCCCGCTCGCGGCGATGCCGGTGTGGGATCAGCGCGGGTCCTATGCGCCGCAATTCCTGGCGATGTTCAAGAAACCCGCGTGCAAGGACCCGGTCTGGTCGCCGATGACCGAGGACGAGATGATGCGCCGCACGATCGCGGAGATGGTGAAGCATCATGTCACCGGCGTGCTGAGCGCCACCCCCGATCGCACCGCGACCTGGCAGAAGGCGGCGCCTGGGCGGTTTCTGGCGGGGCTCGAATTCAACATGGCGGCAAACTATTCGCCGGCGAAGATCGAGGCGCTGCACAAGGCCGGCGCGCTCGACGTGCTGGCCGAAGTCACCACCCAATATGAAGGGATCGCGCCGACCGATCTGCGGCTCGAACCCTATTGGGCGCTGGCGGAGAAGCTCGACATGCCGGTTGGCATTCATGTCGGCACCGGCCCGCCGGGTGTCGTCTACATGGGCGCGGACGGCTATCGCGCGCGGCTGCACAGCGCGCTGACGATGGAGGAGGTGCTGGTGAAGCACCCGCGCCTGCGCGTTTATCTGATGCATGCCGGCTATCCGATGATCGATGATCTGCTGGCGCTGATGTACGCACATCCGCAGGTCTATGTGGACACCGGGGTGATCATCTACACCCAGCCCCGCGCCGACTTTAACGCCTATATCGGGCGGATCATTTCGGCCGGCTTCGGCAAGCGGATCATGTTCGGATCGGACCAGATGGTGTGGCCCGAGACGATCGGCCGATCGATCGCGGTGATCGAGGAGAACCGCGCGCTGACGGCTGAGCAGAAGCGCGACATATTGTTCAACAATGCCGCGCGCTTCCTGCGGCTGACGCCGGAGGAGATCAACGCATATAAGGCGCGATAGAGGCATTGCGACAAAGGCGCTTTTGCGGTATTATGATACCGCTAATCTTCAAGCGGAGGTGAAAATGCCTACAACAAAATCGGCACCCTTTGGTACACCAGTCATTGCTAAAAAAGTTGGGGGGCTGCGGACCGATCCGACACAAGATGCGATTGACCATGCGCAATCTTTGCTGGCGGCGCTATCGCCGCCCATAAAAGCTCCCATCAAAATCCTAACCAATCGCGAGCGTTTTAGCGCGCCGTCAGCGATCACGCCGGTGGTGACACAAAGCCCGAAACCATGTACTGGTCCGCTTCGGAGGCCATCGACGAACATGATGACCGAGGCGACAAACAAGGCACTTGGATCGGTACCGGGTAGCGGTCGGTCTGCCCCCCTTACCAGTGAATTCGCGAAAATTGCCGCGTTGCCGAACTTCAGCAGCGAAGGCTGGCTTCCAGTGAGTAGCTCTCACGCGAGCCGAGCGTTCGAACATCACCTCGGCAATACCGGAAAGGCGGTGAAAGTATATATCGGCGATCGCCAGTTCGGCGGCGCCAACACCGTCACGATCACCGATCCCACAAATTCGATCGGGCATTATGCAGCATTTACGGGCATTCCTAGCCGGGATGCCCGTAAATGCGCGAAATGCGGCGGTTTACCTGTCGCAAGAAGGCTGTTGATATGACGATCGTCGCAAATATTCGCACGCCGATATTTCAGATCGGGCTTGTAACACTTTCCGCCTGCTTGGGTACATATGCGACTAAAGACGTCGGCCCATCGGCCGCCAATTTGATATGGCTCTTGTTGGTGCCGGCGCTGATCGGAATATTGCTCAATGGGGACATAACCATGCGCGCGGGCATGGCCTGCGTGCTCGTTCTCGTCTCTGCTTTGTCCAGCATTGCATTTATGGCCGTCGTCTGGGGAGGCTACTGAGCGATAGCGGCGCAGTTTGAGCGGCTGAAGCGTGAGCAGATCGCGGCGTATCAAGCGGGCGGTCAGCCACCTTCGAGCGCGTTTCCGGCCGCGCGCAACACATCGGCCGAGCGCAGCAGCAGAGCAAGTTCAGCGGGGCTGATGTCGGGGGTCAATATCCGCTCGACCCCGCCCCGGCCGAGGACGCAGGGCAGGCTCAGATAGAGGTCGTGGATGCCGAACTGGCCGTCGAGCCGGGCCGAAACCGGCAGCACGGCATGTTCATCGCGGATGATCGCCTCGCAGATGCGGACGATCGCGGTGGCGATGCCGAAGGAGGTGTAACCCTTGCCGCCGATGATCGCATAGCCGGCCTGGCGGACGGCGTCGGCGATCTCGCTTTCGTCGAGCGCGGCGGCGTCGGCGGTGAATTCGTCGAGGGTCATGCCGCCGATCCGCACCGTGGAGAAAGCCGCGACCTCGCTGTCGCCATGTTCGCCGAGCACCGCGCCCTGGACCGCTGTCGGCGCGACAAGGAGCCGCTGTGACAGCACCTGCCGCAGCCGGCTGGAATCGAGCAGCGTGCCGGTGCCGATCACGCGGCCAGCGGCGAAGCCCGATTGGCGGAAGGCGGCGAGCGTCATCAGATCGACCGGATTGGCGGCGACGAGGATGATGCCGGCGAAGCCCGCGCCAACGAGGCCGTCGACGCAGGCACGGACGATCGCCGCACTGCGCGCCGCGACCGACAGGCGGGTTTCGTCGCCATGGGTGGCGGCTCCTGCCGTGATCACGGCGATGTCGGCAAGCGCGGCGTCGGCATAGTCGCCCGCCCAGATCATCGCCGGCCGGGCCAGCGCGTTCGCGTCTGACAAATCCGCCGCCTCGGCCCGGGCCAGCGCCATGTTGCTATCGATCAGCACGATCTCCCGCACCAGCGCGCGCAGCATGAGGGCATAGGTCGCCGTCGCACCGACATGGCCGGCACCGAATATCGCAACGCGCATGGGATCGAGCCTTTCGCAGTCGTCCGCCCCGATGGCGACGAGCTACAAGGAGGCGCTCTCGAGCGCGATCAAGTCAAGCGTTGTGAGAACGAGCGCGCGGCGCGGGATGTTCAGGCAGCAAGCGCGGCCGCAGCCCTGGCCATGCGGGGGCGGCGGCGGAGCGTGGCGCCGACACCGCCGAAGCCGAGGATCAGCATCATCCAGGTCGTCGCTTCGGGCACGGCAGCGATATTGGTATCGCCGTCGAAGGTTCCCAAATGGACTTCGCCGTTAAGCGTCAGGCTCTGCGCAACGACGCTGCCCTCGATGATCGTGCTAGTCTTAAACGTGCTGGTCGGCGCGAGGATCGAGCCGTGCCAGGCGGTCGTCATGTCCAGATTCACATTGCCCGTGAAGTTCCAGATCAGGTTGGAGTCGTTCGAATTCTGAATGTCGTTGTTGTTGATATTATAGGTGAAATCGCCCGAACCGGTCACCGTGATGACCGTGGTCTTAAACGCGCCACCGGTGAGCGTCGGCAGATCGAGCTTGAGCGTTCCATTGCCGCCGAAAAGCGCCGACGCAGCGACCGTGACATATACAAAATTGGAATTGGGCGTGAAATTGGTGAATTGGATATTGTTGCGATCGGACAGGCTCAGCGAGGCGGTATTCACGTGGTTCGCCAGCGCGCCCGACAGTGCGAGCAGATCGGATTTCATGTCATTACGCGTGATGATCAGCTCCGACTGCAGAGTGTCCAGAGCATTATTGTTGGTCACGAAGGGCGCGTCCTGCGTCTGGAGACCGGACGCGCTGCCGCCATATTCGACCTTCTTGTTGCTTGAAGGATTGAAGCCATTATTATCGAAGTTGCCGCCAACTGCGATCACGCTCGGCTGAACATTGTCCACAAAGCCACTGAGATTGCCGCCGATCTTCGCCTGGTAAGCTGCGCCTGCGCTAACAGGCTGACCCGTCCTCGGGTTGGTGCCCGTTTCGAGATGGGTGTTGCCGCTGTCATTGCCGACGACGGTTATCGTGGCGCGCGTATTGGCCTTGAAGCCATCCTTGCTCGAGCAGGAGCGTCCATTTTCAGCCTGGCAGCCCATGCCGATGGTGCCGCCGCTCAGATCGCCGCCGATAAAGGCTTTGCCTTCAATGTCGCTTGAGGAGGTTACGTTGCCGAAGGTTATGACGTTGAGTTCGCGCATATAATCGAGCGCACGCGCAGATGCGGCCGAAACCGTCCCGGCGGCGGATGCCGGCCCGGTTGCAAACAACACTGTAACTCCCGCGATAATGCCGGCCGCCCTGAAGCGCATATCAATAGCCCGATCTTGAGATTCCCCACGAGCGAGCTATTCGCGCATGCACAATTTCGCAAGTAACGAAATGTAAACTTGTCCCATTTTCGGGCAGCTCTGGAAGCAAAGCGGACGCAGCAGAATGCGGATGAGCGGCCCTACGCCGCCGCCGATCGTTCGCAGGATATATTTCCCAAAAGATTCCAGACAATTATATCCGATACGGCAAAAAGGCAGGTCGCCGCTTCGGCCCGCCGTAGATTTTACCTAGTTGTTGCGAAAGATCAGCGTCACCGTGAGGCCGAAGTCATTCCAGTCGAACGTAATCGTGCCACGTCGGGCGCGAACGATGCGGTTCATCAGAGAAAGACCCTGCCCGCCTTCGCGGCTACGCGCCCGAACGGGCTGATCGGATCGCTCGATCCACTCGACGACCGTACTGTCATCGCCGGTGCTGGTGTTGACGGCGATTTCACCGCCATGCGCGAGCGCGCCATGCTTCGACGAGTTGACCGCGAGTTCGCCCAGGACGAGCGCGATGGCATCGGCCTGCCCCTGATTGACCTCGGCAGTGATCAATCCGCTCACCGCGATATCGCAGGATGGGCGTTCGAACGGCGCGAGCAGCGCGGGGATCAGCTGGCCAATCGCGCAAGGCGCATCCTTGTTCGCGAACAGCGCCTGCGCCTGGCCGAGCGCGGCGAGGCGATTGCGCATATCGTCCGCAAAGCGTTCGTTGGCCGGATCGCCGCGGGCGAAGCCGGCGAGCAGGCCGCTGATCATTGCATAGGTGTTGGCGAGGCGGTGCTTGAGCTCGGCGGCAGCGACCTCGAGCGTTTCGCGCGCCGTCTCTGCCTCGGTCACATCGCGCGATATGGAAAGATAGCCGACCTGACCGGTGCCCTCACCCTTGACGGCAGTGACCGAAACATCCCACCAGCGCGGGTCGCCCTTGGCCGTGGGGCAGAAAGCACGGAAGCGCACCGTCTCTCCGGCATCGGCCCGCGCGTAGGAGGCGTCGATCTGCGCCCGTGCCTCGGGCGGCCAGAGCGATGCCCAGCGCTGCCCTTCGACCGCGCAGAAATCGTCGATCTCCATCGCGCACAGGCCGTTGCCGTTCATGTAGCGCAAGGTGCCGTCCATGCCGAGCAGCTTGACGCAATCGACGCTCTGATCGAGCACCGACGCCAACGTCATCGACGATAGCGCGCTCACGGCCGCCGGCGCGGAGACAGGATGATTATCGTTCAAGAACATTGGCCCTCAGAGCGCCATGCGCGATACTATTCAGGCCGGCACCGATGATGTCTGCAGGCGTATAATTACCTGACATCAACGAAGGAACATAGGCGATAATTGTCCTCGGGCGTGCACTATTGTACGTTCTGAAGTGCGCGCAGACAGCGCTGAGCGCACGTTGGGTAATGCGTGAGCATGCGGTCATCGCGTTAACCTTGGCTGACGGCGTGGTTCAGGGCGGGCTCAGAGCCGTTGCGCTACACCCATCCTCAATAAGGCGATCCGTTCGGTGCTGAGGAGATGTTCGATGCTGCGCAAATATCTGATGGCCGCCGGCCTTTCGGCTGCTGCGCTGGGCATGACCCTGCCGAGTGCCGCTTCGGCGCAAAATTATGGCCTTGACCGCGGCCCGCGTTCCAGCCTCTCGGTCTCGATCGGCGGTGGGTATAGCCCCGGCTATTATGATCAGGGCTATTACGGCCAGAGCTATTATGACCGTGGCTATGGCTATTATGGCAATGGCTATCGTTACGATCGCCGCGACTGGCGTGACGATCGCCGTCACCATCGGCATGAGCACCACGATCATGATCGCGACGACAGCGACTATTATCGCCGCTGATCGCGATTGAGCGAATTACGATCCGGGTCGGGCACTGCCCGGCCCGGATTTTTCATGCGGCGAGCGTTTCAACATATGCTGCCTCGACGACGCCGCATCTGATGAAAAACCAGCGCCCGCTTCGCATGTGGCGACGAAATGTGATGGCGTCGGGTGGACGCGTCATGGCTTACCTATGCACTGCCCGTACACTTCGAATGCGTAGCAGACACAACGAGCGACGCGTTTTGCATTCGTTGGATAAGAGCAGTATTATAATACCTTCTTTGTTGGAGAAGGTGAATGCTATTAATGAAATCAGCTCCTTTGGGCACACCAGCAGAGCTAAAGCAGGAGCAGTCATACCAATAGATCCCGTGCGCGCTGCGATCGAAAATGCGCAATCCGTGCTGGACCAAGGATGGCAGATGAAGAAAGGGCCTGTCTCGCCTTTAACGAAGCCGCGTGGTGAAGTTGAGGGAATCGGCGGCCTTGTCGGCACCGAAACGAGGCCGCCGGATGTGCAGTTCGCGCAACTCGCGAGATTGATCCCAAGACTCATGGAAATTCCCGTACCACCGCTCCTATACGATGGAGGTGGCGGAAGGAAAACGCCGCCCGGAGGGGCGGGGCCGCAAAGCCCCCGCAGGCCACGGAAACAATGCGATCCCGAGTACGCCGCGAACATTGCTGTATGTAACAGCAACTTTCCCTCGATGTCTTTTCCTTCCACGGATATTTTTCGCCGAGAGCGTGGCCTTTGCATCCGCGAGGCAAATCGGGTTTATTCAGACTGCCTGACAGGTCGAAACGGCAAGCCGTTCGATCCGTATCTTTTCTACGAAGAATGAGGTTGCATATGCTTTTTGCGGAGCGAGAATACGAACTTGAGGGGACAGATCATAAGCTTGTCCTGCAGATAGAAGAACCTCACATGGAAGATGGGAATTGGGTTTGTGAACACAGACTGATCGGACTTGATCCAGACTACGCCGAGACTTCCAAGAGTTTCGGAGTTGATAAGTTGCAGGCCTTGACCTCTGCACTCTTCAGAATTTCCGTGGACCTCGAATGCTTATCGCAAGACTCGGATCAACAAGTGACCTGGTTAGGAGATTCTCGTCTCGGTCTTCTATGAATCCTGTGTCGGAATGTATGACTTCATAGATCCCCGGATACTGGATCAAGCACAAATCTTTTCTTTTTTTAATTCCGAGTGCTTCAATGCTCTGTTTGATAGCTTATTATTCGCGTCAGAAACGCGAGATTTAATTTCCTAACGGCTGCGGAGCCTCCGGCCGCTCACTTTGGTGCGGTTAGCGGGCTTGGCCTGCGGCTTGCCGAGCATTGCTCGACAGGGTTTGAACATAAGCGGTCTCGACAGCCGACGACGCCGCATCCCATGTATAGGCGACGCTTGCTTCACGAGCGGCGGCGGCCATGTGGCTACGTTCGGCGCGTGCGTCGATGAGCGTTGCGATGGCATCGGCATAGGCCGCGATGTCAGTCGCCGCACAGAGCAGGCCCGTCCGCCCCGGATCAATCAGGCTGCGCGAACTCGGCGCGTCGGCGCTCACCACCGCAAGGCCCGCCGCCATCGCTTCCAGCGTGACGTTGCCGAAGGACTCGGTGGTGCTCGGCGTCAGGAAGATATCGGCGCTGGCAACGGCGCGGGCGAGATCGTCGCCGTCGAGATGACCGGTCAGCACCGCCCCCGACAAACCGGCAAAACGCGCCTCTGCAGGTCCTGCGCCGACGACGAGCGCGCGAACGCGCTCGCCGTAACGCGCTTCGAGCGCCTTCATGGTGGCGACAAAGATATCGACGCCTTTTTCGATCAACAGCCGGCCGAAGAAGAGGATGGCGATATCGTCGTCGCCGAAACCCTGTGCGCGCCGCCACTCGGGATCACGTCGCGCCGGGCTGAAGCGGTCACGATCGATGCCACGGCTCCAGATGCCGACGCGCGCGATGCCATCGGCGTGCATCGCGTCGCGCAGCGCCGGGGTCGGCACCAGCACATGATCGCTGCGCCGGTAGAAGCGGCGCAGATGCGCCTCCACGGTGGGGCGCAACCAGCGCAGGCCATAATGTTCGACATAGGTTTCGAACAATGTGTGGAGGCTGGCGACGACGGGAACGCCCATCGCCTTCGCCATCGTCTGCGCGCGGGTGCCGAGGATGTCGGGGGTGGAGACATGGACGATGTCGGGCGCGAAGGCGGCGACGTCACGGCGGATATGCTTCGGGATGCCGAGCGCGAGCTGGAACTCGCTGCGCACCGGCAGGGTGATCGACGGCACAGGGATCAGGGTGCCGGTCGGTTCGAACGCCGGGGTGTCGGTGACGGGCGAATAGACGCGCACAGCATGGCCGCGCGCCTCGAGATGGCCGACGAGGCGGTTAAGCGCCTGGTTCGCACCCTCGCGCACATAATTGTAATTGCCGGTGAACAACGCCACCCGCATCGCTGAGGCCATGTTCAGACAGTTCGGAAATTGAGCATGGCGTTGAGCAGGAACATCACCAGCCCCGCGAACAGCGAGGCGACGACGCGCGCGACCAGATAATGCGAACTCATGAGGTACATCGACAGATCGAACAGCGCCACGGTGGCGACCATGCCGATCAGCGCGTTGGCGAAGAAGAAGACATAGCCCGGGCCGAGTGCGCGCTCGCTGCCAGGGAAGATCCAGAGCGTCGCGAAGATATAATGAATGGTATTGGCGAGCAGGAAGGACAGACCGGCCGCGACCAGCTTGTTGACGCCAGCCTGCTCGACGAGCAGCCACATCAGACCGAGTCCGAACGCGAAGGTGCAGCAGCTGACGATCGTGTTGCGGAGCAAATGACCTGCGGCCTTGGCGCTGAAGACGCGCCGGTGCCAGCCCGCGCGCGGTGGCGCTTCGGCGGTCAGGATCATCGGCGTGTCGATCACATCCTCCACGATCAGGCGGCCTGCGCTTCGGCGAGTGGCTCGGCGCTCGGAACGGCGACAGCTTCGTCCGCGTCATGCTGCCAGTCCGTGCGGCGCTTCAGCCAGATGTTGCAGTAGAGCAAAGGCAGCTTGACCAGCATCAGGCTGAGATGGACCCAGCTGTCCGCGATCCGTTCGGCCCAGGTCGGCGCATCGCCGCCATGCTCCTTCAGCCAGGCGTCATAGGGCATCCAGTGCGACGGCTCGTCGCGCTCGACCGCCTTGAAGATCGCATGAAGCGGGCGATCCGCGCGGATCGCCGCCGACTGCAGCAGATCGTCGACCATGTGCATGCCGCGCATCTCGGTGAGCATGATCACCCGGCATAGCCGTGCGAACATCGCCTCGTCCGCGACGACCTCGGCGGTATCGAGATCGTCGATGTGACAGCCAAAGCTCAGCTTGATCAGCCGATCGATATGGCCGCAGGTGCGATCTACCGCGAAAGGCATCGCGCCGCGCAGTTCGAAATAACGGCGGAACATCGCATAATGGCGGGCCTCGTCGGCGCGGTGCTTCTCGATCTGCGCGATGAAGAAAGCATCGTCGGGGCAGCGCGCGCGCACGGCCTCCAGCACGCGATCGAGGCTGCGATAGCCGCGATGCTCGTTATAGATATAGATCGACGCAAGGACATCGAGATAGCGGCGGCGCAATCTTTGTGTCAGGCGTGGGCGCCGCCCGGCGCCGGGCATGGGCGCATTATCCTGCAAGGTCGTCGCCTGCACCATCGTCTCTCCGCTTATCATGCACCCGCATCGCACGCCGTTCCATAATGGCGGCTGAACGTCGTGGCGATCAAAAGGTCGCAGAGGGCAGCGCGGGAATTTGCGCGGCGGCGCTTTTCGGCGAGGTGCGACGATATTGCCACGGAGTCACGCTTCTATGCTCAGCCCTATGCGTGGCGCCGGTCGTTCGGGTGGTTCGACTATGATAAGATAGAGTTTGCGTACAATCGGGCGGATATCGATGATCTTCGCGCCGGCCGGGTGCGCTATAACGGACCGATGCATGTCGAGAATCTCGATAGCGATCGGCGCGGAACGACAGCCACGGGCTTTTACGACATTCCGACCAAGACTGCCGAGATCGACTGTGGAAACGCCCTGCGGCCTCACCGGCTGACCATTCGCTGAGGCTGACGCGGGCAGCACTGCAAACAGGCTGGGCAAGGCGCTGGAATTGCGCGACATCTCTTCCAACGCTTCCAGGGAGAGCATCATGGACATCGCGCAGGATACCAATCGCAGGGCCGTGCTCAAGGGCGCGGCGGCCGGCGCGATGCTGGCGGCGCCGGGCGCGGCGATGGCACAGGGCAAGGATGCCGCAGCGCTGCGCAAGGCGGTGGTGGCGAACCATGACGCCGCAATCAAGGCACTGCGCGACTGGATAGCGCTGCCGACGATCGCCGCCGAGGGCCGCAATATCGAGGAAGGCGCGGCGTATATGATGAACCTCGCGAAGGACGCGGGCTTCCAGCATGTCGAGCGGATGCCGACCGACGGCGTGCCCGGCGTGTTCGCGACGATGGATAACGGCGCGAAAAAGACGGTCGCGCTCTATTTCATGTACGACGTCAAACAATATGACCCGGCCGAGTGGAGCGTACCGCCGCTCGAGGGGAAGATCGTCGACCGGCCCGGCATGGGCAAGGTTATGATCGGGCGCGGCGCGATCAACCAGAAGGGGCCGGAGATATTCGTGCTCTCGGCGATCAAGGCGTTCAAGGCGGCGGGCAAGAAGCTGCCGGTGAACCTCGTGCTCGTCGCCGAGGGCGAGGAAGAAATCGGGTCACCGCATTTTCCGCAGGTGGTGCATGCGCCGCACGTGCTTGCCGCGCTGAAGAAATGCGTCGGCGCATTCATCCCGGCGGCGTGGCAGGATCCCAAGGACGGCACGATCGCCGTCAATCTGGGCGCCAAGGGGATTATCGAGCTCGAGCTGGTATCGTCGGGAAAGAAATGGGGCCGTGGGCCGGTCGACGATCTTCATTCGAGCTATAAGGCGATCGTCGACAGCCCGACCTGGCACCTGATCGAGGCGCTCAAGACACTGACGACCGATGGCGGCAATACGCCGGCGATCGACGGATGGTTCGAAAAGGTCCGCCCGCTGACCGCACGCGAGAAGGCGCTGATCGCGGAATCGGCGAAGAAGCGCGATGAGGCCAGCGCCAAGAAGACGTCCGGCGTGACGCACTTCATCGACGATCTGCCGTGGGACAAGGTGCTCGAGCGCGAGGCATCCGTGCCGACGGTAAACATCGAAGGGCTTGTTGCAGGTTACACCGGGCCCGGCGGCAAGACGGTGCTGCCCACGCGCGCAGTCGCCAAGCTCGATCTGCGCCTGGTCCCGAACATGACCAAGGACGATTGCGTCGCCAAGCTCAAGGCGCATCTGGCCAAGCGCGGCTTCGGCGACATCGAGGTCAATGTCTCGGGCGGCTACGACCCCACCGAGACCGACGAGAATTCATCGATGATCAAGGCCGAGATCGCGACGTATCAGCGCGCGGGCGTACAGACCTCAATCTATCCGCGCCTCGCGGGTTCATGGCCGGGCTTCGTCTTCACCAGCGCGCCGGTGTCGCTGCCGGCGGGGCAGTTCGGCTTCGGCCATGGCAGCCGCCAGCATGCGCCCGACGAATATCTGGTGATCGAGAGCAGCAACCCCAAGGTGATGGGGATGGACGATGCGATAATGGGGTTCGTCGATTTCTTCTATCAGGTGGCGGCCGTTGGCTGATGTTCGCGCCGGAAAGGATCAAACCCTTGTGGCAGATGCGGTTAGGGTCCGGTTCAGCTTGGCAGGAGCATGGTAAATCCCTGTCCCACCGCCGTCAGGCGTGCGGGCGTGTAAGGAGCGTATCATGAACAGGTTTTTGACGAAGATGGTGGCAGCGCTGGCCGTGAGCAGCGCGGTTGTGGCAGCAGTGCCGGCCGAGGCGCGCGACTGGCGCGGTGGCGATCGGGGCTGGCACGGTGATCGTGGGTATCGCGGGGACCGTGGCTATCGCGGCGGTTATGGCGGCTATGGCTATGGCGGATATCGCGGCGGCTATGGTCGCGGCTATTATGGTTATCGTGGCCGTGGCTATTATGCACCGCGCTATTCATACGGCTACGGCTATGGCCCGTCCTACGGCTATTATGGCGGCTATGATCGCGGCGGCGATGCGCTGATCGCGGGGATCGCAGGCCTGGCCATTGGCGCGGCGATCGCCAGCGACCGTTAAAAAAACAAACACCACGCTTCCTCCCTGCGCTTGCGCGGGGAGGACTTGCGCAGGCACATTGGCGCAATGAGCCTGCTGGACCGCCTCAACCTGTCCCATCCGATCATGCAGGCGCCGATGGCGGGCACCTCCACGCCGACGCTGGCCGCCGAGGTCAGCAATGCCGGCGCGCTCGGATCGATCGCAGTGGGAGCGACCGATACGGCCGGCGCGCGGACCATGATCGCCGATCTGCGGGCGCAATCGAACCGCGCGTTCAACGTCAATCTGTTCGTCCATCGGCCGCCGCGCCGCGACGGGGCGCGGGAGGCCGGGTGGATCGAGGCGCTACGGCCACTGTTCGCGCAATACGGCGCGACGCCGCCCGCGACGCTGACCGATATCTATCCGAGCTTCGCCGATGATGACGCAATGCTTGCGGCGCTGGTCGAACTCGCGCCGCCCGTGGTCAGCTTCCATTTCGGGTTGCCCGATGCCGGGCGCATCGCCGCGTTGAAAGACGCGGGCTGCCTGCTCTTCGCGACGGCGACGAACTTTGGCGAGGCCGAGGCCGCACGCGATGCGGGGATCGATGCGGTGGTGGCGCAGGGATATGAAGCTGGCGGGCACCGCGGAATGTTCGCGCCGGATGCCGCCGACGAACGGCTCGGGATGGCGGCGCTGACGCGCCTGCTCGTCGCGCGATCGGGGCTGCCCGTGATCGCTGCCGGCGGAATAATGGATGGGCAGGGCATCCGCGCCGCGCTCGATCTGGGCGCGGTGGCCGCGCAGCTCGGCACGGCGTTCATCGCCTGTCCCGAGAGCGGCGCCGATGCGGCATATCGAGCTGCTTTGTCAACGGTGGGCGCAGGGCTCACGATCATGACGCCGGCAATATCGGGGCGTCCAGCGCGCTGTCTGCCCAATCGCTTTGCGCGGTGGGGCGAAACGGCGACGGTGCAGCCGCCCGACTATCCGGTGGCCTATGATGCGGGCAAGGCGCTCAATGCAGCGGCGAAGGCGGCGGGCGAAAGCGGCTATGGCGCGCAGTGGGCGGGTGTCGGTGCGGCGCGGATACGGCCGATGCCGGCGGCGAAACTGGTGGAGACGCTGGCGGCGGAAATGTCGCACCGATCCCCCCAAGGCTAGCTTGCGGAAGATCGAGACATTACGGCCGCACCACCTTCACCGCGCGTGCCGCGAAAATGTCGCCGAAGAAATCGCCCGCATACCAGCGCGGCGGCGCATCGGCGTCGGCCATCGCGCGCATGATCCGGTAGTTCGCCTCGGCGAAGCGCGCGCCCGAGAGCCAGTCGATCGGTTGCGTCAGATCGTCTCCGGGGCGGTGATAGACGTCCGAGAAGAAATGCGCCCATTGCTTGTCCCCGCCATTGGCGAAGCCAGTGGCGAGCATCACCGCCGGCACGCCCTGGCGCACGAACATATAATGATCCGATCGGGTGAAAACGCCTTCCTGCGGAAAGGGATCGGGCGAGAGCGCGATGTTCATCGGCGCGACCGCCTTCGCCACGATCGGGCCGAGGCTGGAATGATCCGCGCCGAACGCGGTGACATCCGTGAAGCGGTAGAGCAGCAGCGGCATATCGAGATCGACATTACCGACGATCGCGCGGGCCGGCACCGTGGGGTGGCGCGCGTAATAATCGGCGCCGAGCAGCCCCCTCTCCTCGGCTGTCGTCGCGAGGAAGACGATCGAGCGGCGCGGCGGCACCGGTGCCGAGGCGGCGGCGCGCGCGACCTCGAGCATCGTCGCGATGCCGGCGGCATTGTCGAGCGCGCCATTGTTGATGCGATCGGTTTCGGCTGTGTCGTCCAGGCGGGGCGGACTGATGCCGAGATGATCGAGATGCGCCGACAGCACTACATATTCGGCCTTCAGTGCGGGATCGCTGCCGGGAAGAATCGCGACGACATTCGGGCTGCTGAGCCGGCTGGCGACGCTGTCGCTCTGGATGCGCACCTTCGTCTTGAGCGCGAAACCCCTGGGGCGACTGCCGGGCTTGTCCGCCATGGCGCGGACGGCCGCCACCGTCTTCGGCGCGTCGGCGAACATGGCGTCCACGACGGGTTCGTTGAGCGAGGCCGTCGTGCGGATCGCGGGCGTCCTGTCGAACGCCATCCCGGCTTCGTCCACCCAGTTGAATCCCGGCCGGCCCGCGGCACCGACCGTCGATGACCATGGCCGCTCGTTCATCGATTGCAGCGTGCCGATCGTGACAATGCCGATCGCGCCGTGCGCCTGCGCGGCTTCCGCCTTGGTCGCATTGACATAGGCGGCGACCTCGCTCGACAGGCCCTTAGGGACACCGCGCAGAACGACGACGATCTTCCCCTTCACGTTCAGACCGGCATAGTCGTCCATGCCCAGCCGGGCATTGGCGATGCCATAGCCGACGAAAACCAGACGGGCCGCGATATCGAGATGCCGTTCATTGGCGCTGATGCCGATGATGACATCGGTGCCGTGCTTCCAGCTTTGCGATGCACCGCGCGGGCCGGCGACGGTGAGGGTGCCGGGCGTGTCGGCGCGGCTGGTCTGCTGAAAGGTGATGCGCTGGTACCAGCTGCCATTATCGCCGCCCGGCTTCAGCCCCAGCGCTGCGAACCGACTGGCGACATAGCGCGCTGCGATTTCATGGCCGCGGCTTCCGGTGTCGCGCCCTTCGAGCAGATCATCGGCGAGAAATTCGACGGTCGCCCGGACGGATTCGGGCGTGAAGACCGGTTCGTATGTGGACTGAGCCTGTGCGGGCAATGCGGATGCAAGCAAGGCTGCGGCAGCGAGCGCGCCGGGGAACAAACGGAAATTCAAGGGGAGGCGACCTCTCTGACTCTGTGCAGCGAGCGTATCAGCGGCGGCGGCCCTGTCCAGCGTCCCCATTCAGGCCGCCGCCCGGCAACAAAACGAAGCGGAAACGTCACGATGGCGTAACCATTCTGCAGCCGGGGAGTCGCCAAGCATCCCCAAAGCCACCCCCGGGCATAGTCACAGGGGAATATATGCAACCGACCAATTTCGCGCGCGGTACCCGCGCGGCCATCCTTTCGTCCGCCGCGCTGTTCGCTTTCGCCGGGGCCGATGTCGCCTTTGCCGGGGAAGCCGGCGAAGCCGGAGAGGCGAGCGAAATCGTCGTCACCGGCAGCCGCCCGATCGCCGAATCGGAAGCCGCCGCACTGGAGATCCAGAAGCGTTCGGACTCGCTCGTCACGATCGCGGCATCGGATTCGGTCGGCCGCCTGCCCGACCAGAATATCGCCCAGGCGACCAGCCGCCTGCCCGGCGTCAGCGTCGAACGCGACCAGGGCCAGGCGCGCTATATCAACCTGCGCGGCGCCCCCAAGACATGGACCACATTATCGTTCGACGGCATCAACGTGGTGAGCCCCGAAGGGCGCGATGCGCGCTTCGATTCGATCCCCTCGGCGATCGCGGGCAAGATCATCGTGTCGAAGGCAGTCACGCCCGACATGCCCGGCGAGACCGTCGCCGGTAACGTGAATGTCGTCACCCGTTCGGCCTTCGATTATAGCGGCCTGCACGTCGCGGGCAAAGGCGGCCTGGGTTTCGCCGAACTCGGCGATCGCAGGGAATATGAGGGCTCGCTGGTCGCTTCGGACCGCTTCAACGTCGGCGAAGGCGAACTCGGTGTGCTGCTGTCGGGCAGCTATTACGAGCGCAACATGATCACCGACAATTTCGAGACCGACTATGAGCCGGTACCGCGCGACCTGCGTCCGGGAAATGCGACGCGCTTCTGGGCACATGAGGCCGAGAACAAGCTCTATCGGCTGACGCGTAGAAACTGGTCGGTCTCGGGCCGGCTCGACTACAAGCCGGATACCGATAATCTGATCTCGCTGCGCTCGGTCTACACGATCTTCACCGATGATGAGGCGCGCGACAATTATCGCTTCGATCTCGATGATCGCGAAGCCGATCTTTCCAACAGCAACGCCGCCTGCACGATCACACCTACCACGACGCCGGCCACGTCGGGCTATGCCGACGTCTGCATCGGCAACACCCCGCAGAAGGGCACGGTCTACGGCATCGACATCCGTCAGCGTTCGACGTTGCGGGCGTTCCGCCAGTCGGTCTTCACCAATACGCTGGCAGGCGATCACAGCTTCGGCGACGGCACATGGTCGCTCAACTGGGCGGCCAACTACACGCAATCGAAGGACGATCGCTCGGTTGTCGGCGAAGCGACCTGGGACAGCCCCAGCACCCGCAACCTGCGCCCGACGGTCAGCTATGACTTTTCCGATCCGAACCGGTCGAAGCTGACGCTGTTCACGACGAACGCGCTCACCGGTCCGACCCGCTTTTCGGCGGGCACCACCGTGACTGCGATCGACACCTTCACCAAACCGCTGTCGTCGTTCAACGTGCTCGACGCCGTCGACACCACCGACGCCTATACGGCCAAGCTGGTGCTAGGCCACACTGCCGAGATGCTGGGCGGCGAAGCGACTTTCAAGATCGGCGCGCAGTTCGATCAGCGGACCAAGGTAGCCGATGAGAAGAACATCAATCTCACCACCGCGGCGCAGTTCGCCACCGCCGGCTTACCGACCGACTACACCCAGTTCTCGCTGGACAAAAAATTCCTTGGCGAAATTCCGATGGCGTACACGTTCCGTTATTTCGACATCGCGAAGATGCGGGCGGCTTCGGACGCCGCCAAGGCGGCCTTCCCGTACGTCCCCGCCACCGGCAATAATTACGACGTGCGCGAGCAGGTCTTCGCCGGCTTCGCGATGGCCACCCTTCGCTACGACTGGGGCTCTGTGATCGGCGGCGCGCGGGTCGAGCATATCAAGAATCGCGGCATCGCGCTGGCGACGGTCGGCACGGCAGCGCCGGCGCAGGTGACCGCCGAAGCCGATCACACGCTGGTTTTCCCCAGCTTGCACGTCAACTACAACGTCGACGATACGAAGAAGCTGCGCCTGTCGTTCAACAGCGGCGCGGCGCGCGCGGACTATGATCAGCTGCGGCCCAACGTCGTGATCAACGATATCGCGCAGACGATCTCCGGCGGCAATCCGGCCGTGAAACCGGAGCGCGCCTATGGCATCGACAGCTATTTCGAATGGTATGTGAAGCCGCAGGGCTATCTGATGGTCGGTGTCTTCTACAAGAAGGTGAAGGACGTGCTGTATACGCGATCGAGCACGTTCAACTCGAGCGCGCTAGATTCGAACGGCGTCGATCGTTCGGCTTATGTCTTCTCGGGCATCACCAATGGCGGTGACGGCCGCATCTATGGCGCAGAAGCGGCGGCGCAGCTCCAGCTCGATCCCTGGATCGAACAGGGTGGCGCGATGGATTTCATCGGCGGCTTCGGCATTTCGGCCAATCTGACGCTCAACAACAGCAGGGTCACCAAACCGGCTTCGGGCGCTATCCCCGCGCGCAAGGTGCGGCTGCCGGGCACGTCGGACTATGTCTATAATCTCGGCGTCTATTACGAGAAATATGGCCTGTCGCTGCGCCTGCAATATCAGAACCGCAGCAAGTGGCTCGATACCATCGCCGATACGCTGGCCGACGCCGGCGATACCTATTGGGACTCGGATGACGAGCTCGATTTTTCGGCGCGCTATGCCGTCACCAAGAATTTCGAGGTCTATTTCGATGCGTCGAACCTGCTCAATCATCCGGGCCGTCGCTTCTCCGACCCCGGCAATCTGCTGACCGCGACAGGCATTCCAACCAAGAGCAGCAGCGCGCAGACGATCGAATGGGAGCGGTTCGGACGCCGCTATTCGGGCGGTATCCGCTTCAACTTCTGACGCTCCCTCCCCCCGCTCGTGTCGAGCAAGTCTAGACATGTTCGCATATGCCAACATCGCTCGACTTGCTCGGGACGAACGGTGGTTTCAGGTTCTGACGAGAAAGACCAGGCAGATGAAAAAGACACTGATCGCAGCACCGTCAGCCTTTCTTATCCTGCTCGCATGCACGGCGGGATCGGATGCGAAGGATGAGGCGGCGGCCAACGCCGCCGCCTCTGCCCAAAGCGGCGCCGTGTTCGCGACGGCCGAGACGGTCGCCGTCGGCACCGCCAATGCCGATGCGGCGGACGATCCCGCGATCTGGCGCAATCCGGCCGATCCGGCGGCGAGCCTGATCGTCGGCACCGACAAGAAGGCGGGGCTCTACGTCTATGGCCTCGACGGATCGAAGCGCGACTTCATCGATGCGGGCCGGGTCAACAATGTCGATCTGCGCGATGACGTGAACATCCAAGGCAAGCCCGGCATTCTCGTGGCGGCGAGCGATCGTGGCGACAAGGCGCAGGCCAAGATCGCGCTGTTCCGGCTCGATCCGGCGAGCGGCCGGCTAAGCGCGATCGGCAAGGTCGATGCGGGCGCGGGCGAAGCTTACGGCCTGTGCCTCTATCGCAGCGGCGCCGGGATTCATGCCTTCATCGTCCTCAAGGACGGCACGATCCATCAAGTCGCACTCGACCTCAAGGGCGCGAAGCCAGCCGGCACGATCGTCCGCACGATGAAGCTCGATACCCAATCCGAAGGCTGTGCGGTCGATGAGCGGACTGGCAAGCTCTACGTCGCCGAGGAGGATGTCGGGCTGTGGCGCTTCGACGCGCGCGCCAATGCGCCGATCACGCCGCACGCCGTGGCAAAGGTCGATGGCGCGCGGCTCGTCGCCGATGCCGAGGGCGTCGCGATCGCGCCGGTCGGCGCGACCGGCGGCTATGTGCTGGTTTCGAGCCAGGGCGATAATAGCTATGCCGCCTACCGGCTTTCCGACGACAGCTTCGCCGGACGCTTCAAGATCGCGCGAGGCAGCCTGGGCAGCACGGAGGAGACCGACGGCATCGATCTGGTCGCGGGCGACTTCGGCCCGGCGTTTCCAGGCGGGCTGTTCGTGGCGCAGGATGGCAAGAACGAGGCTGGCGCGCAGAACTTCAAACTGGTCGCGTGGAGCGACGTGGCAGCGTTGTTGGGAAAATGATTCCAGATCCTCCCCAAGCTGGTCTTGGGGAAGGCGGAATCGCGAAGCGGTGGAGGGGTATGCGCGACCTCCGAAATTTCGCGACTTCGAGCGTCCGGATACCCCTCCACCACCTTCGGCGATCCCCCTCCCCGACCAGCTCGGGGAGGATTTTGTGCGAAAATCCGCCCGTTCATGCGACGCTAAGGCGCGATCATGTTAGCAGGGACGCTTCTCCAGCCGACGGAGCAATGCCTTGAAGCGCATCGCCTGTGCCGCCGCTCTGCTCACCAGCAGCGCCGCGACCGCCATGCCACCGCCCGAACCGATCCGGGCAATGATCGATACAGCGCTCGCCGGCAAGGATCCGGCGACGGTCGCTGCGGTGGTATCGGTCGCCAAGCGCACCGCGCCCGACAGCGCGGCGGAGATCGACGCGATCGTCGCCGACTACAGCAAGTCCGTGGCCGCGGCGGCCGCCGCAAAGGCACAGGCCGAGCGTGAGCGGATCGCCAGCGCGGGCCTGTTGTCGTTGTGGAGAGGGCAACTCGAGCTCGGCGGCAGCTGGTCGACCGGCAATACGCGGTCGCTCGGCCTGTATGGGGCGGCGAAGCTGACGCGCGAGGGCATCGATTGGCGGCATGATCTGTCGGCGCGGGTCGACTATCAGGAGACCAACAGGGTCGCGACCACCGAACGCGCCGTTATCGCCTATCAGCCGCGCTACAAGATCGACGGGACTTATTACGCCTATGGCCTCACCCAATATGAGCATGATCGCTTCCTCGGCTATCGCCACCGTCTGACCGAGGGCGTCGGCGTCGGCGTGGTCGCGGCCAGCAGGCCGAATTTCCGGCTGGAGTTCGATGCCGGGCCGGCATTCCGTTACACCAGCTATTATGATCTGCCCGACGTGCCCGGCATCGACGGCGGCCGGGAGAAGCGTCTTGCGGGGCGCGGCGGCCTGTCGCTGAAATGGACGATCTGGCCCAATGTCACCTTCGGGCAAGACGCCGCGGTCTATGTCCAGAAAGGCAATACGACCGCAACCTCGACCACCGCGCTCGATACGCGGCTGTTCGGCCCGGTGAAGGCGCGGCTGTCCTATAACGTCCAGTATGAAAGCGATGCGCCGGCGGGGCAGAAGACGACCGATGCGGTGTCGCGGGCATCAATCGTTTATAGCTTCTGAGGATCGGGGCACACCGCTGCGAAGCGGGCTCTGCGGGCCGTTCGTGTCGAGCGTAGTCGAGACACGCTGGCTAGCGGAACGTGTCTCGACTACGCTCGACACGAACGGATGTTGTAGCGTTAGGGGGACTCTAAAACGGCCGGTCGATCGATACGGGCGGCTCCGAAAACCACTTAGGCCCCGCCCCAGTCATGTGGAAGCAATCCTCCAGTCGGACACCGAACTTGCCCGGCCAGTAGATACCGGGTTCGTTGGAGAAGCACATGCCGGTATCAAGTTTCGTCGTCTCGCCATGGACGAGGTTGACCGGCTCATGCCCTTCGAGCCCGATGCCATGGCCGGTACGGTGCGACAGACCGGGGAGTTTGTAGCGGGGTCCGAAGCCCTGTTTCTCGTAATAGCTACGCACGGCATTGTCGACGGCGCCCGCCGGAGTGCCGAGCTTGGCGGTGGCCAGTGCGAGCTGCTGGCCGCGGGCGACGATATCCCAGATGCGGCGGACGTCGTCGGGCGCCTTGCCGGGCACGAAGGTGCGCGAGACATCGGACTGATAGCCGTCGACCGTGCAGCCGCAGTCCATCAGCACGACCTCGCCCTCTCGGAGATGCTGGGGCTTGTTCGATCCGTGCGGATAGGCGGCGGCCTCGCCGAGCAGGATCAGTTCGAACTCCGGGGCGCCGCCGAGCTTCGCGGTCGCGGCGTTCATCAGCGCGCCGATCTCTGCCGGGATCATGCCCTCCCTGATGCGCGGATATGTCCAGCGATAGGCGGCGATGGTGATGTCAGTCGCGGCCTGCATCAGCGCGATCTCGGCTGCGGTCTTGCGCATCCGGCAGCCGCGCACGACAGGGTTGGCGGAGACGATTTTCAGGCCGGGCGCACGCTTGGCGAGGCCGTCGCTGGCGAAGAAGCGCACGGTTTCCTCGATGCCGACCGTAGCGTTCGCAAGCCCGCGTTCGCGCAATGCACCCGCGACGAGCGCCAGCGGGTCCTCATCCTCCTGCCACACGCGGACATCGGCCGGCACGCCGAGCGTCTGGCGGACCGAGGGTTCCTCGAAGAACGGTGTGACGATCACCGGATCGCCCGTCTGCGTGAGGATCAGCGCGGTCAGGCGTTCGCTGCGATGCCATTCGACCCCGACGAAATAGATCATCGAGGCGCCGGGTTCGATCAGGATCGCGTCGATGGCGCTGGCGCGCATCAGCCTGCGGGCGCGTTCGATCCGGGCGAGGCGTTCGGGCTGACCGATGCGGGGAACGGCGGCCGTGATATCGGCGAGATCGGACGTATCGACTTCGGCGGCGAAGGCCCATGCCGTCGGCGCGAGGAATCCCGCGACGCCGAGCGCGCCAGCGCCGATGAGAAGGGAACGTCGATTGGGGAGGAGATTGTTCATATTGCCCAGCATGGCACGCCGATGCGCCGCGTCAACATTGAGGCGAGCGATGGCCTGGGCGATATGCTACCGTCCACCGCATGACACAGGATGACAAGCCCAACCCGCCCGCCAAGCCGGCCACCGATCGATCCGGCGGCGATAGCGCGCTTACGGTGTGGCTAAAGCTGGGAATGCTGCTGATCGGGCTCGGCGCGTTCTGTGTGCTGGTCTTCTTCCTGGCGCGGATGATCCGGCCGCATTGAACACCGCCAGATCAATGAGGGCGACGTCAGTGAAGGCGGCGCTGGCCGGGTATATTGTCGCGCAGCCATCCGCCGACGCGCAAGGTCAGCGGCGATCCGCAGCGGGCGCACCGGCTCTGCAGCGCGCCGCCGGTATGGCGCAGCGATATCGGATCGGGGAGGTGACCCGAACGGCAGGAGCCACCGCCAAACAGCCCGCCCAACGCGCGGATACCGAGGCCGAGGCGGGCGATGATGCCTGCACTGGCCGCGCTGCGGCGCCGTGGACGGTGGGGTGTGTGGGGCACGCTCAGACGTGCCGGATCATGGTGAGGATCGCACCCCATAATGCCGATGACATCATCATTGCCGGCATAAGCCGCACACCCATTGATCGCGTATCTTCGAACATTGCCTGACCTTCGCTGCCCTCCGCTTCTACAGAGAAAATATGCACATAAGGCTAACAAGATTGGACGATGTTAGTGATCGGCCACATCATTCAATGGTCTAATGTTGACGGTTTTTAACAATTTAACCTGGCGCGAAACCGCGGGGCAAAGTGCATCAGGGCGATGTCGCTATCTCCTGCAAGAAGAGGCATCACAATGATCCGCAAATACGTCCTGACTGCAGTCGTTTTCTGCATGTGCACCGCAGCCAGAAACCCGGCGCCGAAATATGACGTACCGCCCGACCGGATGGTGGCGGCGACCATCGACGGGCAGACGGCGCGCCTGCTCGTCATGGCGAACGGGATCGATTATCCGGTGCTCAATCCGGCGACCGCCGCGAAGCTGGGGCTGAAGGGCGGCTTCATCGTCGCACATATCAACGTCGGGCCGGTGATGCTCAAGGGCGATACCGTCGTGGTCCGACTTGGCGTCGACGGCCCCCCGGCAAAACGGCGCGCCTTATGGTTCGATCGCCCGATCGCGGCGGCCGCCGATGGCGCGCTGGGGCCAGGGGCATTGCCGCAACCTGTGATCAGCTTTCAGCTGCGCCCCGCAAAAGCCGGCGAGAAAAATTTCGTTCTGCCGCTAATCAGGCGCGACGATCAGATGGGAACAGCGTTGGCCGTCGGCGGCGAGAGCCTGTTCGTACAGTTCGATCTCGGGCGGGGCCAGACCCTGGCCACCGCGGCTGCAGGGCAGAAACTGGCGCAGGCCTATCAAGGGCAGCTCGAGGGACCGGCAAGCCGCATCGCGATCCGCTTCGGCGTCGAACGGCCGGTTCGTGCACTTGCACTGGCGAGCCCGGTGGCGATCGGGCCGATCACAATCAGGCATGTCGTCGTTCGTATTGCCGATAGCGGATCCACCGCCGGCATAGCCGATGCCGATGCGGTCGATGAAAGCGAGATCGTCGTCACGGCCAAGGGCAAGGGCAAGCCGCTGTTTCGCATGGCGATCGGCACCGATGCCCTGGCCGGCTGTTCGAGCATCAGTTTCGACAAGCCCGGAAAGCGGATCATTCTCTCCTGCGTCGCGCCGTAAGAGCCGAACGCGCGTCCGTCATTACGCCGGAAAGAATAACGGCGCGTCGCCAGGCTGCCACGGCGCCGGGCGGATCATGACCGCATCGAACAGCGGCGAGGCTATGTGGCCGGCGAGCCAGAGCTGGAGCGCGGAGAGATGCTGCGCGTCGAACCAGCCACGATCGACCTCGGCGAACTGACGGACGAAGGGGAATAGCGCGATATCGGCAAGGCTGCGGCCTGAGCCGCAGAGCTGGCCGCCCTTCTCCGCCAGCCGCGCATCGAGATCGCGCAGGATCGAAAGGCCGGCGGCGCGATGCGCTTCCACATCGCCGCCGTAGCGATCGGGATATTTGTAGCGATCGAGATGCTGTTTGAAGGACCCGTCATTGACGGCGATCAGCGCGTCGGCGTCGCCTGCCAGCCAACCCTCGGGATCGGCCAGCGCCAGTGCCCAGCGCATGATGTCGAGGCTTTGATCGATGACGCTTCCGTCCGGCAGGACGAGCACCGGTACTGTGCCCTTGGGCGACGCCGCGAGCATATCGAGCGGCTTGGCGCGTAGCTTTATCTCGCGCAGTTCGCACGATATCCCGGCGACGGCGATCGCCATGCGCGCACGCATCGCGTAGGGGCAGCGGCGGAAGCTGTAGAGGATCGGACGTGTGCTCATCGCCCCCTCATGGCACGGCCGGGATCATTGATCACGCCGGGAAACACCGCCCTTCCCCTGCGATACCAACTCCGGCTAATCCCGCGAAATGCGCCGCCGCACCATCGCCCTGCTGATCGCCGTCGGCCTTCCGCTGGCGCTTGTGCTGTATAGTTTCCTCGAATCGCGGCGGATGCCGGTGGTGCGTGAAGCGACGATCGGCCTGCCCGACTGGCCGAAGGGCGCGAAGCCGGTGACGGCGGTGCTGATCGCCGACATCCATATCGGCAATGCATCGATGGAGCCGGAGCGGCTTAACGATATCGTCGATCAGATCAACGCGTTGCGGCCCGACCTGGTGCTGATCGCAGGCGATTTCATCGCCGGACATCAGCCGAATATGGCCGATAGGGTAGCGGATGGGATGAGCGATGCGCTTGCGCGGCTCACGCCGCCGCTCGGCACTGTTGCGGTGCTCGGCAATCATGATCTGTGGACAGGCATAACCGTCATCCGCGATGCGCTGGCACGTGCACATGTCACCCTGCTGAGCAACGAGGCCGTGGAACGCGGACCGATCGCCATCGCCGGGATCGACGACCATTTCACCGGGCAACGCGACATCGATCAGGCATGGGGCCGGGTGCGGCGCTTGCCCGGCGCGCGAGTGGCGCTGAGCCATTCGCCCGATATCGATTATGGGCTGCCGAAAGATGCATCGCTGCTGCTCGCCGGCCATTCGCATTGCGGGCAGGTCGCGCTGCCATTTTACGGCGATCGTCTGGGTGACGCGCGATCGCAACCGGTGCGGGCTGATCCGTCAGGGAAAACTCAACATCATTGTCACCGCCGGCCTAGGGACGAGCGGCGTGCCGTTCCGCCTGTCTGCGCCGCCCGATCTGTGGATGCTACACCTTGGCCCGGTGAAGCGCTGATCGCTCAGGCGAAGTTGCCGGGAAAGGGCTCGCCTTCCTTCTCGATATTCTCGACGCCTTCGTCCGGAGTCACCGGATCGGGTGACGGCGGAAGCGAGTCCGGCGTATCCTGTTCTTCATTCTCGCGCGGGGGTTTGGTCGCCATGGCGTATCATCCTGTGCTGAAGGCATTTTGCCGTCAACGCGCGGGGACGCTTGGAAGTGCCGGTGCTTCGTGGCACCGTGCCGCCGAAAGCAAGGAGGCAAGCGATGCGGCGACTGGCAATGGCATTTTACCTCGGCAGCGCCGTGATCACGGCGAGCACCGCCATCGCCAAGCCCATCGTCACGCCAGCACGGCCCGTTACCGATCCGAAGAGCATCGCCTCGCCCGCCAATAGCGACGCCGCGCCCGTGCCGATCGGCGACCTCGCCTTCACGCGCGGCTATGGCAGCGCGGCATGGAGCGCCGACGGCAAGCAGGTGTTCGTCGCGACCAATCTGACCGGGCGCTATAATATCTGGCGGACCGACACTGCGGGAAGCTGGCCGGTGCAACTCACGCAGTCGGACGACGCCCAGGGCAGCCTCGCGCCGTCCCCCGACGGCAAGACGTTGCTCTTCTCGCAGGACAAGGGCGGCAATGAATATTATGATATCTATGCGGTGCCGGCGGGCGGCGGCCCGATCCGCAAGATCACCGACACCCCCGACATTTCGGAGACGTCGCCACTCTTCTCCGACGACGGCGCGCAGATCGCGATCAGCGTGCGCGCAAAATCCTCGACCAGCGACGATATCGGTTTGCTGGACGCGACAACCGGCGCGGTACGCAAGCTTACCGAGGAGAAGGTCGCGGAGTATAACTGGGGTGCGGTCCGCTTCACGCCGGACGGCAAGAGCATCCTTGCCAACCGCATCAACGTCACCGGCACGCGCGGCAGCGTCTGGCTGATCGACATCGCCAGCGGCAAGGCGGATGAGATCCTCGCCGCCAAGGACGCGATCGTCACCGCAAGCGACATCAGCGCCGACGGCAAGACGATTGGCATCACATCGAACGAAAAGACCGGTCAGTCACACGCCGGCTTTCTCGACCTTGCCACCCGCAAGACGCGCTGGCTGAAACCGACGCCGTGGGAGCAGAGTTCGGGCAGCATGTCCCACGACGGCAAGACCATGGTCGTGGCGACGTCGGTCGATGCGCGCGGCGTGATCAGCCTCGTCGATGTCGCCACCGGCGTCGAACGGCCGCTCGCCTTTCCGCCGGGCATGGATCGGGAGGGCGCGACCGGGCGCTCCTTCGCGCCCGACAATCGCAGCCTGATGATCTATCATGCCGCAGCCGACACGCCCGGCGAACTCTATGCCGCAGATACCGTAGCGGGCAGCAGCAAGCCGTTGACCCATTTTTCGATGGCGAGCCTCGATCCGGCGCGCCTGGCTAAATCGCAGATCGTCACTTACAAGAGCTTCGACGGCACTCTGGTCAGCGCAGTGCTCACCATTCCCTTCAACCTCAAGCGCGACGGATCGAACCCCGCCGTGATCATGCCGCATGGCGGCCCTACCGGCCAGACGCTTGACTCCTTCAGTAAGACAGCGGCGGCGCTCGCCTCGCGCGGTTATTTTGTGATCCAGCCCAATCCGCGCGGTTCGACCGGCTATGGCGAGGCCTTCATGCTCGCCAATGTGAAGGATCTGGGCGGCGGCGATCTGAAGGATGAGATCGAGGCCAAGAAATTCCTCGTCGCGACGGGCTATGTCGATTCGAAGAAAGTCGGCATCACCGGGGGCTCCTATGGCGGCTTCATGACCCTGATGGCGCTGGGCCGCGCGCCCGACGAATTCGCCGCGGGCGTGCAGCTGTTCGGCATCATCAACTGGAACACGATGTGGACGGCGGGCGACGCATCGCTGCGCGAATATCAGCGCGGACTGGTCGGCGATCCCGACAAGGACCCTGCGCTGTACAAGGCGCAGTCGCCGATGACCTATCTGCCCAATGCCAAGGCCCCGCTGCTGTCACTGCAGGGCGAGAATGACATCCGCGTGCCGCGCGGACAGGCGCAGGAGGTCTCCGATCTGCTCAAATCCAAAGGGGTCGTGGCGGAGACCGTCTTCTATCCCGCCGAGGGCCATGGCTTTCTCAAGCGCGAGAACCAGACCGACTCGCTCAAGCGCACGATCGAATGGTTCGACAAATATCTGAAGGGCGCGAAATAGACGCCGGCCCGACGATGCGCTGGGGTTACGCATTGCCGATCATCGTTGCGCTGGCGACGCCGGGCGCGTGGGCGGCTGCGCCGGTCAGCGCGGTGGATGCCTATGTTCAGGCGCATCAGAAAGAGATTGTCGGCCAGCTCGACTCGATGGTGCGGATCGAGAGCGTCGCGGCGAATCCGGACGGGCTGACGCGGCAGGCGGCCAAGCTGGAAGGCGAGTTGCGGAGACGCGGCTTTGCGGCGAGGCAGATCGTCGAGGGCGGGCCGCCGCTCGTGTTCGGCGAACTCAAGGCGAGGGGCGCGCGACGGACCGTGATCTTCTACGCCCATTATGACGGCCAGCCGGTGACGCCGTCGCAATGGGCAAGCCCGCCGTTCGATCCGGTGATGCGCAGCGGGCCGCTCAGCGCCAGGCCGTCGGATATCGACTGGCGCGCTACCAAGGCGCTCGATCCCGAATGGCGGCTGTTCGGCCGCGCGACAAGCGACGACAAAGCGGGGATCGTCGCGTTCCTCGCCGCTTTCGATGCGCTGAAGGCGAGCGGGCAGCGGCCGAAGGTCAATATCAAGGTGGTGTGGGAGGGCGAGGAAGAGGCCGGATCGCCGCATCTGCGCGCGCTGCTGAACGCCAATAAGGCGCTGTTTGCGGGCGATGTGTGGATGATCGGCGACGGGCCGGCGCATCAGTCGCGCCGCCGCACGCTCTATTTCGGCGCACGCGGCATGATGGGGCTGGAGGCGACGGTCTATGGACCGCTCTCACCTTTGCACGACGGCCATTATGGCAATTGGGTGCGCAATCCCGCCGCGATGGCGGCCGAGCTGATCGCGTCGCTGCGCGCGCCCGACGGCAATATCATGATCCCGGGTTACAGCGACGACGTCCGCCCGCTGGCCGCGCCCGAGCGCGCGGCGATTGCGGCGCTGCCGCCGATCGAGGACGGGCTCAAGCGTCAGTTCGGCATCGGCGGATCGGAGGGTAGCGAGGGGCTGACGATGAGCACTATGCGGCCGTCGATCAACATCCGCGGGTTATCGGCGGGCAAGGTCGGCGACAGCGCGACCAATTCGATTCCGGCGGACGCGCAGATCTCGATCGACTTCCGCCTCGTTCCCGATGAGACGCCGGAGCATATCCGCGCCAAGGTCGAACGCTACTTGACCGAGCAGGGTTGGACGATCGTCTCGGCCGCGCCCGACATGGCGGCCCGGCTCGCGCATCCGCGGATCGTGCGGCTCGACTGGGAAGGCGGCTATCCGGCGCTGCGCGCCGACATGGCGATCCCGGTCGCGCGGGCTGCGGCGAAAGCGATGGGGAAGGACGTGGCACTGCTACCGATGATGGGCGGCAGCGTGCCGATCTATCTGTTCGAAGACGTTCTCCACACGCCGGTGATCGGCCTGCCGCTCGCGAACCACGACAACAGCCAGCACGCGGCGAACGAGAATCTGCGGCTGGGGAATTTGTGGGATGGCATTGCGAGCTATGCGGCGATGATGACGCGGCTGGATTGGTAGAGGCAGCTCAGCCGAAAAAGGACCAGAGCGTGAAGGCGGTGACGAATAAGCCTGCAAGGGCCGAGCGCAACAAACTTCCGTGATTGTCGTAAACCGCGAGCCCGAGATCGTCGTCCCACGACGCCTTGCGGCCACCGTTTACACGGCGGAACGCGTTCGCCATCGTGACCAGAAACAGGATGGGAATGCCGCACGCAATCCCGCGCACATAAAGCAAAAGCGAACGTCGAAAAATGAGCCGTGGCGGCACACGGCTACCGCTCGGTGCCTCGATACGAATGCCGAGCAATTTCTTGCCGAGCGTATTGCCGAATGCGGCCTGCACTGCCGCATCGATCAGCAGCAACACGGGGGTGTAAATGAGGATCAAAATCAGCCCGGAGTGGAATAGGAGATCGGTAAAGGCCGGGACCAAGAATATCATCGGTATGATCAAAGCAATCGACATGATTGCAGCAAAAATTAGGTCCAGATATCTCGCCCAATAACGCTGCCAGGGCCCTGCAGGCTTGCGCTGATCTGGCACCGCAAATGAATCAACTCCTGCGATTTGACCGACGCTCATTCCCAACTCCCCACTACTCACGCTAATTTGTCGCAGTACCCGACCGCATCGCTCACCCCTGATCATCAAACAAACAGGAACACAGAGAGAACGTCAAGATGAGATTCGGCTCGCTTCCAGAACAATATCCAGCCTTCCAGACGCACGCAGGCTGCGCCTACGGGCCTGTCGCCCGACCGTATTTTGCGTCGAGCAGCGCGCGCAATTTTTCTCGATTCACGCGCCCGTCGGGCGACGGCTTAGCGCCGGCGAACGGCGCGGCCGGCGCGGGATCTGTGTCAAAGCTGAATATGTCGTGGAAAGATTCAACGCCCTTTTCCTCGGCCAGCTTACCAGCGCCGACAATAGTTCGAGCCGCAGGACCAGCGATATTCCGCGTCCATCCCGGCCCTGCGTCTGCTAAGCGATCGCGCAGAACCTCCGTCGCATAATCACCGACACGGTTTGCGAAAACCGCGTTGCCGACGTTTGTCGGCAATCTGCCGACCCAGTCGAACTGATCATCTGTGAAATTGTCCGGTTTCAGCGCGGCCTTTCCAATGTCATATATTAGGGAAAGCCTTTTAGATGGGATGAACTCCGATGCCAGCGAGCCGCCCATACGACCGAACTCGGCAACTTCCGGGAATGCCGCTTTGTCGTCTTCAAGCGTACGCCGAGCCGCGTTAGAGACGCTATGATAGGTCTCCACAGCATCCGGAATAGGCCGGTCCGTGCGGGTAACGGCGGAATAAGGATATGGTGCATCCATTGAGCTGATCGCCGCCAAGCCACCCATTAATTCGGGCAACCTGTTGGCGACAAGCTCATTGATCGCTTGGCCAGCGAAGGCTCTAGCCGGCCTGGCATATTCGCGTGGTCCGGCCGTTTTACGAGAAACCGTCTTAGGCAGGGGCAGCGGGTGGGCCATCAGGTCAGCGACATTGGCAAGGCTGTTGCTTGTCCCGGGCGTTCCCGCCGCAAGGAAATTCAATGATCTTTCCAGATCGATGTCAGGGGCGTGATTCTTCAGCCAATCATAAACCTTGCTGACGATATCGACCGACGACGGATTGGGCTTGCCTGGCATGCGATACTCCATTTTCGATCAATCGCGCGCCAACGGACACGCGAAGCGGCAAAGCTAATAGGTATTATAATACCTTCTCGATACTGTCAAACGTCATCCGCACCTGTGCCAGATTCAGCCCGCCCGCTTGACGACTGTCCTAGTCACACCGCACACCTCCCGCATGACATCATCACGAATCCCCGCCGCACTGCTGCGCGCGATAGCACCGCTGGGCCTCGCCGCCATTCTCACTGCCGCGGCTCCCGCACCCGATCCAGCGGATCCGCATGGCTGGCTCGAGGATATCGACGGGGCGAAATCGATCGCGCAGGTAAAGGCGTGGAATGCCGCGACCAATGCGGTGCTGGAGAAAGCGCCGGGTTTCGAGGCATATCGCAAGCGCGCACTCGATCTGTTGCAGGATGATCAGCAGATCGCCGAGCCCGATGCGGTGATTGGCGGCAACGTCCTCAATCTGTGGCGCGACAAGGCGAATCCGCGCGGGCTGTGGCGGATCGCGAGTGTCGAGAGCTTCACGAGCGGCAAGCCGGCATGGCGGACTTTGATCAACGTCGATGCGCTGGGCAAGGCCGAGGGCAAGAGCTGGGTGTGGCAGAGCGCCGATTGCCGCGCGCCCGATTATGCGCGGTGCATGGTGCGGCTGTCCGATGGCGGCGGCGATGCGTCGGTGGAGCGCGAGTTCGATGTCGCATCGGCAGAATTTGTCGAGGGAGGCTTCATAGTGCCGACATCGAAGAGCCGGGTCGCCTGGGCGGGGAACGATGCGCTCTATGTCGGTACCGATTATGGCGCGGGGAGCCTGACCGATTCCGGTTATCCGCGCATCGTAAAGCTGTGGAAGCGCGGCACACCGCTGGCGGCTGCGACGATGGTGGCCGAGGGCGAGAAAAGCGATGTCTCGCTCGATCCGGTGACGATCAGCGATGGCGGTGCTTCGTGGCCGATGATCTATCGCGCGGTCGATTTCTATCGGACCGAGGTCAGCCATATTGCGCCGGATGGACGACTGGTCCGATCGCCGCTCCCGCTCGAAGCCAATGTGAAGGATGTGATCGGCGGACAGTTGATAGCAACGCTCGACAAGGATTGGCAGGGGCATAAGGCGGGGTCGATCGTCGCTTATGCGATCGCCGATGCGCTCGCGGGCAAGGCGCCGGTCATCCGCGACGTGATGGTGCCGAGCAAGACGCAGTCGATCGAGGGTGTATCGGCCGGGGCGACAATGCTGTGGGTCAATCTGCTCGACGATGTGTCGGGCAAGCTCGTGGCGCTCACGCCGACCGCCGGCGGGCCCTGGACGCAGACGCCAGTCGCGTTGCCCGCCAATGCGACGATCCATCTCAACGCCGTGTCGGGCAAGACCGATGTCGCCTTCGCGACCGTCGAAGCGATGCTGATTCCGCCGACGCTCTATGCGGTCGAGCCGGGCAAGGCACCGGTGAAGGTGCAGGCGCTCCCTGCCCGCTTCGATGCCGCCGCGATGAGCGTGACGCAGCGCTTCGCCGTTTCGAAGGACGGCACCCGTGTCCCTTATTTCCTCGTCCGCAAGACGGGCACGAAGGGGCCGGTGCCCGCCTATATCCACGCCTATGGCGGCTTCCAGCTCGCGCAGACGCCGACCTATCTGACCGGACAGCCCTATCGCAGCGGCCCGGCGGGACTGTTCTTCGTCGAGGGTGGCGGCGCCTATGTGCTCGCCAATATTCGGGGCGGTTCGGAATATGGGCCGGCCTGGCATCAGGCGGCGCTGCGCGAGAAAAGGCAGAACGCCTTTGACGATTTCCACGCCGTCGCCGAGGATCTGATCAAGGCGGGGATCAGCGCGAAGGGCAGGATAGCCGCATCGGGCCGGTCCAATGGCGGGCTGCTCGTCGGCGTGCTGATGGAGCAGCGCCCCGATCTCTATGGCGCGATCGTGATGGGGTCGCCGCTGATCGACATGAAGCGATACTCGCACATGCTCGCGGGCGCATCGTGGATGAGCGAATATGGCGATCCCGGCAAGGCCGGGGACTGGGCCTTCATCTCGAAATATTCGCCCTATCAAAACCTGAAGAAGGGCGTGAAATATCCGAAACCGTTCATCTATACCTCGACCCGCGACGACCGCGTTCATCCCGGCCATGCGCGCAAGTTCGCCGCGAAGCTCGAGGCGTTTGGCGACGGCTTCTATTATTCGGAGGCGCTGGAGGGCGGCCATGCGGCGGGCGCGGATCGCATCGAGGATGCGTGGCGTGCGGCGATGGTGACGGTCTATCTGGAGCGCGAGCTGGGGAAGTGACGATGCGGATGCTCGCCGGCTTTGCTTTACTGCTCACCAGCAGCGCTGGGCTGGCGGCTACGCCGACTGCTCCCTGGGCGCTGCCGATGAAGGCGGTGGCCGTGCAGCGTGAGCTGAGCTTCACGAGCGGAACCGCGAAGCTGAGCGGCACGCTCTATCGCCCGGCGGGGAACGCGAAGGTTCCGGTCGTGATCGTGCTGCACGGCGCGCAGGCGCCATCGCGGGACGAGCATCTTTACGATCATCTGAAGGCCATGCTGCCACCGCTCGGCATGGCGGTATTCGTGTATGATCGGCGCGGGACGGGCAAGTCGAGCGCGGGTGATCGCAACGTCCATGATTTCGATGTGCTGGCCGATGATGGCATTGCTGCCTTTCATATGCTTGCGGCCGAGACCGGTATCGATGCGGCTCGGATCGGATTTTGGGGGCTCAGCCAAGGCGGGTGGCTGACGTTGCTCGCCGCCGCGAAGGAGCCGAAGGCGGCGTTTGCGATCTCGATCTCGGCGCCGATGGCGACGGCGGACGTGCAGATGAATTTCGCAGTGGCGAATATCATGCGGATCAAGGGCTACCCGCAAACCGATATCGACGAGGCCGTCGCAGCGCGCACGGCTGTCGACGATTATGCGCGCGGCAAGCGGGATCGCGCGAGCGCCGAGGCGGCCGACAAGGCAGCGCAGGCGAAGCCCTGGTACAAGCTGATCTACCTCAAGGGAAATATCGACGATCCGGCCTGGCCGCAGCAGATCGGCTCCGATCCGCTGGTCTCGCTCGACAGATCGCGCGTGCCGACCTTGATGATCTACGGGCAGGCCGATCCGTGGGTCCCGGTCGGGCCGTCGATCGCCGCGATCGAGCGCACGGCCGCGCGCCACCCCAATGTGACGATGCGTGTCGTCGCCGGAGCGGACCACAGCATGATGCTCGGGGTCGATCCGGCGCACCAGATCGACCCCGCCTTCTTCCCGGATGCCGCGCCCGACGCGCCCGAATATTTCGGGCTGATGACCAGCTGGCTGACGGCGCGGAAGATCGCCACGCCGCCAGTTCGCTAGATCAGATCCACATATAGCCGCCGGCATCGAGGACGATGGTCGCGCGCGTCATGACTTGCGGGGCATCGGCGAGGGTGGCGATGGACGCCGCGATGCTATCGACATCACCACTACCAGAGGCAGCCGTCTATAATGGCATCCAGCTCGTCGAGCCCTGGATGGTCTCTGCCGATGCCGCAAAGAATCAGGTCAGTTTCAATCCTGGCCAGACGGCGCGCAATCCCGAGGGAGGCAACAGCAAGCGCTGATCCGGCGAGCTACGCCCGCCGCAGTATCAGGAGAGCAAGCGGGGCGAGAGGGCCCGAGAAAAGCCCCGCGACAAACCAGATCGCGGGGTTACGATCCCGGCCCATTGCCAGGAACATCGCGAGCAGGCCGCAGCCGTAGAGCACCAGCAGCATATGCTCAGCATTCTTCGCCGATGAGGCGGCGGTCGCGCCGCAAGGGACGAGCGGCCCCTTCCAAGCGCAGGATCGCCCAAAGCGACAAGGCCATGCGGACCTCGGCAAAATCATCGCCGCGGCCTTCGGCAACAGCCATCGATTCCGCAGTAAAGCCCTGTTGCGCGAGATGAAGTGCGGCCGCAGCCCGCGCCGCTTCGAGAGCGGGATCGTCGAACAACGCCATTACCAGAGCCGCTTTGGCGGCGCGACGACCGGCCCATTCGCGCCATAGGGATACCAGGGCCGGCTGATCTGCCCCTCCCCCGCCTTGAAGAAATATTGGGTGCAGACGAGCCAGCCCTTGAGCGGGCGCAGTGGCGCGAGGCAAGTAATCAGCATGAAGGGCAGCGTCGTGGCGAGCTGAACCCAGAGCGGCGGACTCAGCCAGATTTCGAGCATCACCGCGAAGATCACGGCCGGCACGCAGCCGAAGCAGATCACGAAGAAGGCGGGGCCGTCTGCGGGATCGGCGAACGCATAGCTCAGGCCGCAGACATCGCATTCGGCACGGAGCGAAAGGAAGCCTGAGAACAGATGGCCCTTGCCGCAGCGCGGGCAATGACCGCCGATACCCGTGTGCAGCGGATCCAGTCTGGGCCAGGTTTCGACGGAAGGATCGGTGGCGGGGGTGGGCATCGGCTGCGCTCCGTTTCGGATTGCCGCCCAGATATGCCTTATGTATGGCCACAACAACCATACATAAATCGGGTATCGATCCATGCAAAGCTGGTGGTCGTCGGTAGAGCGGCATCCCGGTCCCAAATATGTCGCGATAGCCGATGCGATCGACGACGCCGTGCGCAGCGGGATGTTGCGAGGTGGCGAGCGGCTGCCGCCGCAGCGCGATCTGGCCGCAAGTCTGGGCGTCGATCTGACGACGGTGACGCGCGCTTATGGTATCGCGCGCGATGCCGGGCTGATCCAGGGTGCGGGACGGCTGGGCAGTTACGTCCGCAACAGCGCCGATCTGCCCCAGCAGGATATGTTGGCCGATGCGGGTATGATCCTGCCACCGCAGCCAGCCTTCGCGCTGCTGCCCGATGCATTGCGGACGGGGATGACAAGGCTGTTGCGCGCGGGCGGGCAATCGCCGCTGCTGCAATATCAGCCGACCGGCGGCAGCGTGCGCGACCGGCGCGAAGCAGCGGATGCGATGAACGCGCGCGGAATGGACGCGGCTGAAGACGAGATCGTGATCACGGCCGGCGCGCAGAATGCGCTCCATGCGATCCTCGGCACGTTGTTCGGGCCAGGCGATGTGATCTGCGCCGGGCGATCGACCTATCCGGGCATGATCGCGCTCGCGACGCGCTTCGGCCTGCGATTGAACGGGCTGGATGCCGACAGTGACGGGATCGATGTCACATCGATCGAGCGTGCCGCGAAAGCAGGCGCGAAGGCGCTCTACATCGTGCCGACCAACGACAATCCGACGACCGCCACGCTTACAATCGAGCGGCGCCATGCGATTGCGGCGATCGCGCGCCGCCATGGGCTGATGATCATCGAGGACGATGCTTATGGCCGGTTGCCGCTGGCGCCGCTGCCGTCCTTTGCGGGGATCGCTCCTGAACTGACCTGGCATATCGCCAGCGTGTCGAAGATCCTCTCGCCGGCGCTGCGGGTCGCGCATGTACGGGCACCGTCGCGCCAGGCTGCGGTGCGGCTGGCCGGCGATGTGCATGAGACTGCGGTGATGGCGCCCCCGCTCAATGCCGCGCTCATCACCCTGTGGCTGCGCGACGGCAGCTTCGCGACGCTGGTCGAAGCGGTGCGCGCCGAGGGGATCGCGCGGCAGCGGATCGTCGCCCGCCATCTGAAGGGTCTCGACTATGCCGCACATCCGGAGGGCTATCATCTGTGGCTGCGGCTGGCGGACGGCATCGGCGCGGCAGAGCTGGCCGCGATCGTGCGGCCGGCCGGACTGTCGATCGTGCCGGGCGAAGCCTTTGCGATCGACAAGGCGCGGCCGGAAGCTGCGGTGCGCATCTTGATCGGCGGCGCAATCGACCATGATCGCCTGGCCCGCGCCCTCGAACGGCTGGAGGGCGTAATCCGGCCCGCCGGCTGAGGACTTCTTTTCCCGGACGCAGAACCGAATCGCCCGGTCCCGCCTTAAACCTCCACAAGTGGGAGACGATGATGGCGACGTTCGGATACCGATGACCGAGGAGCATGGCCCCAAGGCGCTCGTCTAAAATGTCGTCCGCGCCGAGGCGGCAGGGTTCGATTTCGTTTCGAGCCCGGATCATTTCCATCCGAGGCTCGAGGCGAAGGGGCGTGCGCATGGCCGAGACGATCCCCGCCGGCTCCGATCATGTCGTGTGACAGGGATCGGCCCCGATCAGGAAGGCTTCGCGCGCTTCTTGGAGAAGGAATTGCGGCCTAAGCTGAAGTGATCGGCGGTCAGCCGCCCGGCTTGGGCAGTTCCGCGCGGGTTATGCGGCCGTCGCCATTGCGATCGAGCGATTTAAAGCGCTGCTCCGCTGCAGCATTGAATTCACGGCGGTCGATGCCGCGATCGAAATTTGCATCGGCGTACACAACGGGTTCGGGCAGCGCGAGATAGGAGAAGCGCCCGGCACCGATCCGCTCGGGATAAGGCGGTGGGGTGTAGTTGCCGTCATTATCCATCTTGCCTTTGCTGACATCGCCCCAAGTGTTCATCGTTTTCACCTCGGGGGCGATAACCTCTTCATAATGCTCGATCTCGATCGGGCCGATATCGCCGTCCTTATCGCTATCGAGGACCGCGAAGAAGCGAACCTCGTCCGCCTTGAATTCCTCGAGCGTCAGGCGGCCATTGCCATCGGTATCGGCCCGCGCGAACCAATGCTCGGCCCCGGACAGATTGTCCTTTGACCGGAAGGGCTCCCCCATCGGACTGATGAAATCCTTGCCGCCGGGCAGAACCGTGACGACCGGCCCCTGCTGCGCGGTGACGGTGATATCCTGTTGGGCAGGCGCGGCGGGTGGCGGAGCCTTGGCGGCGGCGGGAGGCGCTGGGGAGGCGGTGGGCGCCGGGCCTTGTGCCTGGGCCGCCAGCGGAAGGGCCAGTGCCAGAATCAACGCGATACAGACGGAGCGGAAGGGGGAGGCATGCATGCGGCTCGTCATCGCGCCAACCTGCGATCGAAGCAACTATGATCTTGGAATTGCTGGTACTCCGCGCACCACAAACCGGCTTTGACATTCTCCTCTCCTGCCGTGCTATAGCTCGCTAATACAGGGAGAGGTGAACGATGAAAACCAGTGACGATCGCCCCGCCGCCGCCGAACGAATCCTGCGAAGCCTGGCTGCGGAATTTCCGCGACTGCACGATCGCCAGTCCTTTCTCGACAGCGCCGCGCTTGCTTCATGGTTCGCGGAAGGGGGCGCCAAGGGGCTCACGGACAACGACCGGCAGGCCGTGTCGAAGGCGCTCGGCCGGCTGATCGGCGACGGCACGGTCCGCGAAGTGCTGTGGCCGCGCGGCCATGCCGACAAGATCCAGTTGCCCGAACAGGGCATGATCGCCTGCTCGGTCGATCTCGGTTCGCTGCGTGAGGAACGGCTTGCCTGGGAAGGCCACCGCGAAGGCCCCGAGCCGACGCAGGAGCGCATCGTCACCGAGATCGTCGATCGATCGCGCAAGTGGATCGAGGACAACATGGACAAGGGCAATCTGCCGCTGCTGCTGACCAACGCCAGCATCATCCATGGTTCCAATGCATTCGATATCCTGATCAGCGCGTCATACCGCAATCCGTATAATCTGCTGCGCTACACGCGCGAGGTAGTACAGGTGGTGAATCATGTCGCGGGTACGCACACGATGCTGGTCGCGCAGAGCTACGGCTTTCCCAACTTCGATCCGCGCTAAGACAGAAGCTCAGCGCGCCGCAAGCACCGCTGACTTGAGCGCGGGATCGACATCCTTGTCGATCGGATGGCGGCTCCAGTCACTGCCATCAAAATTGTAGCGGACATGATCGCCGCGCTGGAAGCCCGCGCCTTCCCAGACGACCACCTGCAACTCGATCTCGTTGCTGCGTTCGGCGTGGATCCAGTTGAAGCTTTGCGGTTCGTCATTGCGGAGCCGGGTCGAGGTCGCGGTGCCGGCCTGAATGACGAGCGCATTGCCGGCCTTTGCGACCATCTTGCGCGCGGATTCGGCGTAGGTGCGGTGGAAGTGTCCGGCGAGCGCAATGTGAACGCCGGCCTCGCAGGCCGCCTTCACGGCGTCGTCATGACGGCCGACCGCCTCGCTCAATTCGGTACCGTGGCCGATTGGCATGGCGAACAGCGGATGGTGCGTCACGAGGATGCGGGTCTTGTGCTTCGGAACCGCGCTGAAGTGCTGCCGCATCAACTCGATCTGATCATGGTTGATGCGACCATCCTTGATCGTCAGCGATCGGGCGGTGTTGAGGCCGAGAACCGCGACCTCATCATTCTCGAACCAGGGACACAATGTGCTGTCGATATAACGCTTGTAGCGGTGAAGCGGCGCGGTGAAGCGCGTGATCACGTCATAAAGCGGAATGTCGTGATTGCCGGGGACGGTAAGCACCTTGTGCCCGCGGCTGCGCAGGCGATTTATATAGGCCGACGCGGCCTTGAACTGATCGATCCGTGCGCGCTGGGTGAAATCGCCGCTGATGATGATGAGATCGGGCTGACGCGCGTGGAGCCAGGCTTCGGTGGCCGCGACGATCTTCGGATCGTTCGCGCCGAAATGGATATCGGAGAGATGCGCTATGCGGGCCATGATCGTGTAACGAGCCGGGACGGCGCCGGTTCAATGCGAGAAGATTTTGAACACAGTCGCGGCCCTGTCGTTACGCGGGCATGGCGACATCTTCGCAAGCTCTCGGTCTATGCCGTGACCGGGCGGCGGCTGCTGCTGATGATCTGGTTTGCGATGCGCGCGGTGGTGGGCAAGGTCGATCGCAGAACCGATTTCGTGGCACTGGGCGAGTGCGACGCGACCGTGGTTCATGCGCATGCAGGTTCGGTGGAGATCGCGCTCGACGGCGAGACGAGCCGGATGGCGTCGCCGCTGAAATTCAAAACTCTGGCCAAAGCCCTGAAGATCGTCGTCCCGGCCTGCGATCGATTTCCTGGATGATGCTGATCGATATTAGTCGGCGGACCTTTGCCACATCTGAGCAGTTGAGCCCGCAAATCAGCTGGAGTGTACTATGGCGACCAAGACCCCTTTCGATACCAAGCGCGGCTCCGGCGACGAGACGCATCAGCAGGCTATAAAAGGCGCGACGGCCGATTATCTGACGACCAATCAGGGCATCCGCGTTTCGGATAATCAGAACCAGCTGAAGGCTGGTGTGCGCGGGCCGGTTCTGCTCGAGGATTTCGTTCTTCGCGAGAAGATCTTTCATTTCGATCATGAGCGCATTCCCGAGCGGATCGTCCACGCACGCGGCACGGCAGCGCATGGCTTCTTCGAAGCCTATGAAGATCTGAGCGACATCACCAAGGCCGACCTCTTTTCGGAGAAGGGCAAGCGCACCCCCGTGTTCACGCGCTTCTCGACCGTCGCCGGTGGATCCGGCTCGGTCGATACGCCGCGCGACGTGCGCGGCTTCGCGGTAAAGTTCTATACGCAGGAGGGAAACTGGGATCTGGTCGGCAATAACATCCCGGTATTCTTCATCCAGGACGCGATCAAGTTCCCGGACCTGATCCATTCGGTGAAGATGGAAGCCGACAAAGGCTATCCGCAGGCAGCGTCCGCGCATGACACCTTCTGGGACTTCATCAGCCTCATGCCCGAATCCACCCACATGATCATGTGGGCGATGTCCGATCGTACGATTCCGCGCACGCTCAGGACGATGGAGGGTTTCGGCATCCACACCTTCCGCATGGTCAACGCTAAGGGCAAATCGACCTTCGTCAAATTTCACTGGAAACCCAAGCAGGGCGTAGCTTCGACCCTATGGGACGAGGCGGTGAAGATTGCGGGCGCCGACCCCGATTTCCAGCGGCGCGATCTGTTCGAGGCGATTGATCGCGGCGCTTTCCCCGAATGGGAACTCGGCATCCAGGCGTTCGACGAGAAATTCGCCGACAGCCTGCCTTATGACGTGCTCGATCCGACCAAGATCATTCCTGAAGAAGTGCTGCCGGTGCGGATCATCGGGCGAATGGTGCTCGATCGCTACCCAGACAATTTCTTCGCCGAGACCGAGCAGGTCGCCTACTGCCCGGCGAATATCGTGCCCGGTATCGATTTCAGCAATGATCCGCTCCTGCAGGGACGGCTCTTCTCCTATCTCGACACGCAGCTGAAGCGCCTGGGTTCGACCAACTTCCACCAGCTACCGATCAACGCGCCACAATGCCCGGTGATGAACTTCCAGCGCGACGGCCAGATGCAGATGGCGGTGCCGACGGGCCGCGCCAATTACGAGCCCAACAGTCTCGATCAGGCCGGCGAGGATGCCGGGCCGCGCGAATGCCCGATGACGGGCTTCACCACCGAGCCGGGTCGGGCGGAAGAGGATGAGCAGGGTGACAAGCTGCGCATCCGGCCAGCGAGCTTCGCCGATCATTACAGCCAGGCGCGGCTGTTCTTCCGATCGATCGATCCGGCCGAGCAGGCTCATCTCGCCTCCGCGCTGGTGTTCGAACTGTCGAAAGTCGGGCTCGAACATGTCCGTACGAGGATGTTGTCGAACCTCGTCAATGTCGATCCGAAGCTCGCCCAACGGGTTGCCGATGCGCTGAACATGCCGCTTCCCGAGGCGTCGTCGGCGGCGGCAGCAGTGCAGGATATGGAGCCATCGCCTGCGCTGCGCGTCATCAACGGGCCGTTCGATCTCAAGACGATCGATGGCCGATCCATCGGCATCCTGATCGCCGATGGATCGGACGCGAAGGCCGTTGCCGATCTGGTTGCAGCGATCGGCAAGGAAGGCGGGCGGGCCGTGATCGTTGCGCCGAAAGTAGGCGGCGCGAAGATGTCGGACGGCTCGCTGCTCAAGGCCGATGGTCAGCTTGCCGGAACGCCTTCGGTGATGTTCGACGCGGTTGCGATCGCACTATCGAAGGAAGGCTGCGCATCGTTGCTGAAGGAGGGCGCTGCGATCCAATTCGTGATGGATGCATTCGGCCATCTCAAGGCGATCGGTGCGAGTGCCGAGGCGAAGCCGCTGCTCGACAAGGCAGGCGTCGAGCCCGACGAGGGCGTCACCGGCCTCGACAAGGCGTTCATCGCCGCAGCGAAGACCCGCTACTGGGCACGGGAGCCCAAGGTGCGCACTCTGGCCTGACAGCTCCACTGCCGCATCCCCGCCAGCGCGGGGATGCGGCACGTCTGCGCCCGCAATAGATTGCGCGAACGACCCTGGCCTCATAAGCAGGAAGCTTGCGAAGCTGGGGGCCGCGCGTGTTCAAGCGTAAGATATTCTATCTCGGCGGCTTCGATCCGCGTGGCGCGCGCTTCTATCATCAGATGTTTCGCGACGAAGCGCACAAGTTCAACGGGATGGCCGGCCGATCGGTGGTGGTCGGCAGGCGCCAGAAACGGCCGCATGAGAGCACAAGCTGGCAGATCGAGGACGAGGCGGCCGGCGCGGTCACCGATTACGAGTTTCTCGGCTGGGACGATCTGGTACGCGACAACTGGATCAAGAGCCCGGCCAGGTTGCTGCTCTCGGCGCTCCGATCCTACTGGAATTTCGTCACACGCCTCGACTGGAAGATCGTCAAGCGCTTTCCGATCGGGGTACGGCTCGCCTTTTTCGCGCCAGGCATGTTCGGGATAGTGCTGCCGGTCATCCTCGCAATGCTACTATGGCTGGGCGCAGCTTTGTTGTTCGGCGCAGCCATTGGCGCGGCGGTGGCGCTGGTGATCGCCGCGACGACGACGATCATCGTCATGCAGCGCATTCGAGGACTTTGGCTGCTGCGCTTCATCATCTTCAACGACGTCCTCGCGCGCGGCCGCCTGTCGCCCGCGCTGCACGCGCGCATGGATCATTTCGCCGAGGCGATCCGCGCCAGCCTTGACGAGGATTGGGATGAGATATTGTTCGTCACGCACAGCAATGGATCAATCCTTGCCGTGCCCGTAATGGCACGCTTGCTCGACGCATGCGGCGGCAGCCTGCCTGCAAAGTTCACGTTGGTGACCCTCGGTTCGTGCATCGCGCTGATCGGCAACCGCAAGGACAGCACGCATTTCCACACGCTACTGGAAACCATGGGCCAGGGCGACTTTCACTGGCTGGATATCGGATCGATCACCGATATCATCTGTATCGCCAATATAGATCCATGTGTGTCGTGCCGCCAGCCTCGCCGGGCCACCCTCCAGCAACTCAGCCCACGCTGGTTCCGCTACGCCGACCCCGCGACTTATGCGGCGCGCAAGGCCGACCGGCATCAGACGCATTTTGATTATCTGCGGACATCGCATCGGCTGTCGCCGCTCGACTATATTGCAATGAGTTCGGGCGCGCGGCCGATACGGGATTCGATCGCGGCGTTTCGTCTCGACATCGATACCCCGGCCGTCAGCAACTAAGCCGCGCGGGCGATCCGCGAGAAGCTGCGGAAGGTTTCGCGCGTATTGGCGTCAGGAACGGAGGCGACGAGGGCATCTATGGTCTCGATCATCGCGGTCTGATCGCTATCGACATCGCCGCACGATGCCATGGCCCAGTCACCGAATTCGCGCGTCGTGATAGCGCGCCGGCTCAATGTGACGATGGCGCGATGGCGGTCGTCCGCCGTGATTCGGGCGAAAGCTGCTTCGACCGCGGACTCGTCGCCTTCGAGCGCCTGCAGGAAGCGTTTGCCGTTGAAGACCAGCAGACCGCTGACCCGGTGTGCGGCATTATTGCGCCGCGACGCCGCCAGGATATTCTGTACGTCGGCCATACCGATGCCGGGACGCGCCGTGCTGATATAGATAAGCTGAAGCAACAATATTCTCCTTGCGTCCTGGCTACCCAGGAGTTGCTAAGCAGTTGTAAACATTTCGATCATGTACAATCCAAACGTGCTAATCTGGATCAGCGCCCTCACTTCACCATGTAGGGAATGGAGATATCCGCAGGAACGATATCCATCGCGTTGCGCAAGCGATGCGCATCGAGGCTTTATAAAAGCTAAAAGCACCTCGTCGCAGACCATCGATTTAGACCGCTCGCCAAGGCTTCGCGATTTGCGGCGAGAATACAATTTGCGACACATTACGCGCCCCGCCGACAAACTTATGCGACAGGCTAGGCCAATCTTCTCCTGAACGCCGATGGACGGCGTCGGATTTCAAGGAGACTGATCATGAAGAAACTCATTCTCGCAGCTATGGCCGCATCGGTTCTGGCAACCCCGGTTCTGGCCGCGCCCAACGACCGCTACGACAATCGCGGCCGGGTCGAGCAGCGACACGACGTTCGCAACGACCGCCACGATTATCGCCAACCGCAGCGGGTCCAGTATCGCAAGTGGGCCAAGGGCCAGCGCTTCGACAGCCGCTATGCCCAGAATTACCGGGTGGTGACGCCGAACCGCTATCACCTCCGCCCTGCCCCCCGCGGCTATCGCTGGGTCCAGTCGGGTAACGACGCGGTGATGGTCGGTATCACCACCGGCATCATCGCCGCCGTGATCGCGGGTGCGATCAACTGAGCGCCGCGAGCAGACAGAAAGACCCCGGAGCGCGAGCCCCGGGGTCTTCGTTTGTGCACGGCGTCACGCTGCGTATCGCGCGGCGGCGTGATCGCGCGACAGATTCGGACGGAGCGCCGTGCGCGCCGCGATATAGGTATCGAGATCGGCATTATCGGGCAGCGCCGGTATCGCGATCGTCTCGCCGATATCGAATCCTCTGAGCGCCGCATCGACCATCTCATCGACCTCCATCACCATGTGGGCAGGCAGTGACGCCATCTGTTCATCCGTCCGGATGGCGGTGCGGGTGATTCCCGGCAGCACCGCCTGAACACGGACGCCCTGCGGACCGAGTTCCGCGTTCAACGCTTCGGTAAATGCCAGTACGAACGCCTTGGTGGTGGGGTACACGGCCGTAAAGGCCTCGGGCATCAGCGCGGTGACCGAAGTCAGATTGATGATCGTTCCGGCGCCTTTCGCGGCAAGGCGAGGGGCGATGGCGGCGGACAGAAGGGCTACCGTCAATATGTTGAGATAGATCATGGCGGTGATATAGGCCGGGTCGGCATCGACGATCTTTCCTTCGCCCGCGATCCCCGCATTGTTGACGAGGCCGGTGATCGAGGCGTCGTTGCGCAAGCGGGTTTCGATTCGAGCAAGGTCTTCGTCGCTGGCGAGGTCGCCCGTGATCGTCTCGACCGAAATGCCGGTATCGGCGGTCAACCGCGCAGCGAGGGCGGCGAGCTTGTCGGCGCGGCGGGCGACGAGGATCAGATTGTTGCCGCGCCGGGCGAGGCGGTCGGCATAGACGGCTCCGATGCCATCGGAAGCGCCGGTGATGAGGATGGTATCAGTCATGTCAATATCCTTGGAGAGGGGTAAAATCAGCCGTTGATGAAAGCGAGCAGATCGGCGTTGAAGCCATCCTGATGCGTCTGGGCGAGGCCGTGCGGCGCACCGTCATAGACCTTGAGGTCTGCGTGCTTCACGATCTTGACGGTCGAGAGGGCGGAAGCACCGATCGGCACGATCTGATCGCCCGACCCGTGGAGGACCAGCGTCGGCCTGTCGAAGCGCTTGAGGTCTTCGGTGAAGTCGCTTTCGGAGAAGGCGCGGATGCTGTCGAGCTGCCCCTTGAGGCCACCCATCATCGCGCGGCGGTGATGGCCGCGCTGAATGTGAAGTCGAGCGCCGAAGCGATCAGGATCGCAGTCGAGGCCAGGTATTAAGCTCAGGAAACCGACAGCACCCCGGCGAACTTTGGATCTTCGAGCGCCTGCCCCGCGCCCATCGCGACGCACATCAGAGCATCGTCCGCGATCACGACAGGAAGGCCGGTCGCCTGCGCGATCACCTCGTCCATACGGACAAGGAGTGCGCCGCCACCGGTGAGGACGATGCCCTGATCGACGATGTCGGCAGCCAGTTCTGGCGCGGTATTCTCGAGCGCGGTCATCACCGCGCGGACGATCTGACCGACCGGCTCGGCGACGGCCTGCGCCACCTCGGCCTGGGTGATCCGCACCTCGACCGGACGGCCGGTAACGAGGTCGCGGCCTTTGACGCTCATATCCGGTCCGTCGCCTTCGGGCGCGCTCGCCGCGCCGATGCCGTGCTTGACCCGCTCGGCGGTGGCTTCGCCAATCATCAGATTATGTTTGCGGCGGATGAAGGAGGAGATCGCATCGTCCATCTTGTCGCCGCCGAAACGCACCGACGTGCTGTAGGCGAGGCCACGCAAGGTCAGGATCGCGACTTCGGTGGTGCCGCCGCCGATGTCGACGACCATCGCGCCGATCGGTTCGGTCACGGGCAGGCCGGCGCCGATCGCCGCTGCCATCGGCTCCTCGATCAGGAACACCGCAGATGCGCCGGCGCTGAACGCGGCGTCGCGGATCGCACGCCGCTCGACCGAGGTCGATCCCGACGGCACGCAGATGACGATCTTGGGCCGGCGCGGGAAGCGGGTGGGGCCGCCCAGCGCCTTGTCGATGAAATGCTTGATCATCTGTTCGGCGACCGCAAGATCGGCGATGACGCCATCGCGCAACGGCCGGACCGCCTGAATGCCAGCCGGAGTCTTGCCCAGCATCAGCTTCGCATCGTTGCCGACGCTCTTGACGCGGGTCACGCCGTTGCGGGTTTCAAGCGCGACCACCGAGGCCTCGTTGAGGACGATGCCCTTGTCACGGACATAGACGAGCGTGTTCACCGTCCCCAAATCTATAGCGAGATCGTGGGACGCGAAATTGAAGAGGCGGGAAAAAAACATCACATATGCCAAGGATTAGAGGATCGCGATGCCGGTTCGGCTCGATCCTATGGCGGGCGTGCGGCGCGCTTCGGTGCGCGTCAATCATCGGTTCGTCAGAGCGCCGCATTTATGAGGCGAAGCCCAAAGATGTGCGATGGGTCGGCCAGGCTAAAGAATAGCGAGGACGCCATAGGCAATCGCCGCCCAGAGCAGCGCGCTACCGCCGACGATGAGGCCGACGCGCGTTGCCGGATGGAACTTCTCGTCATCCGCGATTTCGGCTGGCAAGCGGCCAGCTCCAAATCCGGCCGCGTCTGTCGCCGGTATATCCGCAGACGCATCTATATCCGCAGACGCATCGGGTTGGCGCAGAAGCGCCGCTTCCGCTCCGGCCGCATCCCGCCCGGCGCGAAGCTCGTTTGGATCAGGCAGCCGTATCGAATAATCCCGTTCGGTATTCAGGATGGCGGTCTGGGAATATGCCGGAAGCTCTGGAATGTCCTGGACCATAATCTCGCCTTCAGTGTCGGCTATGGCAACATAGCGATATTCAGCTTTTATAACGAATTTGCGGCCGATAGGATGCATATTATGGCACCACTGTAGATCTACGGAGTGCGACCCTCGGATTCCGTAGTGAAAATCCCCAGATAATCTTCTGATTTATAGAAAATTGGAATAGTCATGTGGTGAAACACATTTGTGCAGTGCATCATCACGATTTTAAGTTATTTGACGTGCTTTCGGAACTCAATCATTTACTTCGACAACTACCTAGGCGGTGCAGATCGAACATTCCAGTGAATCGCTAATGACCTGCCTTATGATGTTTAAGCAAAACTACACACGGCCTCTTCTGCGGCAACATCGCGGCAACTCACATCCTTGTCGTCGCGGAGAGCCATACAAGCGCAAATCCGGTTTTCAGTTCCTCGACTGGTCGAGCGCTCGCGCGGTCGTCGCTGGCAATGACGTGATTGGACGGTGCGGAGCATCGGTCGATCTGGTTGCCGACTTTTGCAAATTGCGTAATCCTAATGCAACACCGGCGAAGATTGCAAAGTTGGCACCCGGATCGGGCGAAGCGGCACCGATCATTGAAGGAATGATTGAGCATATCGCGGCCCAACTGGCGGCGTCGCCCACAGCTTCCAGAGCTGTCTTTGCCTTACCGCCGCCGCCTTTGATCGGCCCGTAAATCTTGGCCAAATACCCAAGAAATGTGACCGTACCAATGATCCCCATCGAGCCCAAGATCGCCGTACCGAGACTGGACGATCGAAAACTGCCGGCGCCGATGCCGAGACCATAGGAGATCTGGAAGGCGGAGATACCCTGCCTGGCCCAAAAAGCGCGTTGTATTCCAGATTCGCTGTCTGCCTTATCGACCGTCATGACCCTTAATATTTTAATAAGGGATTCCGCAAACGATGGCTGAGCGACCATGACCAGGGAAGCAAGCGTCGCTGCGGCCAAGCCTAAGAGGCATATACGAACGATCTTGTCTGACCGGAAGAACGACGGAAACATTACCATGCGCAGAAATATTATCAATGCGTATACGGCGAGACTGACGTAAGCCGAAGACGATGTCGATATGACGAGCGTGATTGCCATGGCTGCAGCCGCGGGCCCGGTTCGACGTGGCAACACATCCCGCAGCCAAAGCTCGACCGTAAGAGCAAGCCAGCAGAACCCATATCCCGCGTAGGTCGATGGCTCCGGAAAAATGCCCGCAATACGGACAAAGCCGCCAATAGACTGCTCGACCTGTGCGTAGGAGCCATTACGGAAAATCGAACTGATAATGCTCCACACGGCATTGGGCAGCAAAACGCCCGCCAACCCCAAACCGATGTGAATCCATGTTATCCAGATCGACGCTTTCACAAACATCACCGCGCCGGAACGCCTATGGATGGCAACGAAGCTGCAATAGGCAATCAGGAATGAACCAAAGATATATACCGGCGACGTTATATTTTGACTCGAGGGCTTTAGGGGGAAGCTATCGAGCAAGCTTCGTAAACCGACCGGCTTAAGCGGCACCACGCTGATCTGGTCTTCGAAGATGCGGGGCATGACCGCCGCGCTAAGCGCGGCATATACCGCAAAGCAAAAAAACAGAACATTGGCCTTGAACGCCTCGCCAAGCGGCTTGGGCGCGCCTTCTTCTGGCATCAATGTTCGTAGCGCCAAGAAAACCAGGGCAACATTGGCTGGCGAGATCGATGATGATCCCAGGCTGGTGGCGATCAGCGCGCCCGATCCGCCCATCAGCGTGCAAACCATCGTATAGGCCAACAGCGCTTCGAGGGACCGGGAAAAGAGCATGATGATCCCGGCGAGAACGACGACGAGCCCAATAAAAGTTACCTGCACTGTTCAGCTCGCTTCATGTGGCAAGGATACCCGCCTTCGCCGACGCCCGATCTTCAACCCTGCGCCGCTTATGCACGAGGAGAGTTTAGGGCATCTATAATGCGTTGCACAACTTCGGCATAATCAACCACAATCGATCCGACGGACATAGCATGCATGCGATCTCGTAGCCTAGCCCGCCTCAGGCCTAAGCCTAGGCTGCGAATCGAAGAGTTACAAAAAGCGGCTCGGCCATCGATCGAGCAACTGCCAATTGCGCGGGCTGATACACCAACACGGACTCCGCGCGATTCCCGATCTGCCAACGAGATTACGCTCGGCGTGCCCTATTGCTGCTTCGCCTGGACTAGACACCCACGGTCGAACAGAAATGCTGCATTTTCGATCGTCGCGCCGATCCGATCAAACGTCATCCAGAAAAGCAAAATTGCGCTTGGACAAATCTTTCACTGCCGGCAAAGCCGCTTCAATCTGCTTTCTCAGATCCGGACATCTTCCGAGAAAATCGAGAATTGCGGCGCGGAGTACCCCCGGATTCAGCAATTCATCCACCTCGAGCGTGAGCTTACCCGAGAGACCGAAGTGCTTCATTAGGCCTGACACTTTATCCTTGTAGGCCAAGCCCAATACGGGAGTGGCGACACCCAGCGAAGCGATGGTGAAATGCATTCGCCCTGCAACGACACCGTACAACCGGCTTGCCACCGCCTTCAGCTGTCCAGCCGAAAGCTCTTCAGCTAAATCCAGGATGCGGTCACTATGCGATGCCAAGGCAGCCTTCAACGGGATGTGGCAATGCCAGTCCGAACACTCATCGCGAAAATCATGCGCAATGAGAGCGATATCGACGTCGGTCGCATCCATGACGGCGGATAGCTCCTCCGCCACCAGGTTCATGAGCTTGGGCATCATCGCGCGCTGGCGGTCGTCAAACAGAAGCGGATGGATATTGAAACCGATTACCCGGCGCCCCAGTGCCGTGCGCGCATCGATCCAATCAATATAGGACCTCACGTTGCCACCCTCGGCATCGGGCTGCAGCAAAAACGCCGGATCCGCGACAAGCTCCGACTTTGCCGATGACAACTGCTGGAACCGCGTAAAGGAATCGGGATCACGAATCTTGAAGATAAAATCGGGCCCGACCGCCTCAAATACCCTTCCAAGTTCCTTGAAAGGCTTTTTACTGACGCTGAACCCTGTGATCTGCGCAGGAACGCCTCTGACATCAAGCATATCAATCAGGGCGAAGTTTTCGAAACTGAAACTCGGATTATATGCGCCGTCCATGACGTCCGCGCCAATGGCAAGAACATGACCTGGCTCGGTTGCCATGATGCGCTTGATGCTGTCGCTTAATGATGTTCCATAGTTGAGGCGGCAGCTTTCTATACCCAGCCGGGCGGCGCGCTGATCGGCCACGTCGCCGTCGGTTGCGACGATGATCCTGCGGTTTTTATCACGTTGCCGCACCGCAGCAATGGCGCATGTTATCATGGCCTCGTCCCCCTTGGAGGAAACCAGCAAAATCGGGTCTGGTGGGATGATGATTAGAGGGCCGTCAGGTTGAGCGGAAACCCGACCCCCGGCCGGCAATCTTTCGGCAACCCATTGCGCCTTGAGCCTTTTATACCGCCACAGCATTCGCAGTTCGCGCGCGCCGCTCCGGCGCCATATTGGTCTCAATAGATTTTTCACCAATTGGCGCATCGGGATTTTCTCTGAATTATTCAGGATAGAGCAATGCACTTTCGCGCTGCAACATGTCAAGTTTCGCGCTTAATAAGCAGTACACCAAGCGAATGATCACATCGTTTCGATACGACGAGGGTCGATCCGCCCGCGCAGGTAATCCACCATCGCCAAAAAATTCCCCGCAAGGCGGCCACGGCGATCGATATGCGCTTCCGGTTTGAGACTGCGCACCATGTTCGCGGTGACGTTGCGAAAGATGAGCTTTTCGCCAAGCCCGGGCGGAAGAGTCCCTTTGCGTAGTAGGTAGACTATGTTGGCTATCTGGGAATATCCCAGCTTGCGACCCGGCGTCCGTGCACCCTGCGCACCCATATGAACGCCCGTGATCTTCGTCGTTGAGACCAGGCGGCCTCGCCAGCCGAGTTGGCAGGTGTAATCAATGTCTTCCTGCCAGCCATATAGCGGCAAGGTTTCATCGAAAGCCAGGCCGTGCGCGGCCGACATGCGGATCGCCATGTTGCAACCATATAACGCCCGGCGCGTCCGACTGAAAGGTTTCAGCGTTGCCGCCTTCTCTTCAACTTCAGCCAAGGCGTGGTCGAAATCGAAGCCCCCCGTGTGAATGCCGTCGGCAACCAGTTCGCCGGTGCTTCCGACGATGGTGGCGTCCGAATTGAAAAGCTTTTCGGTTTCTTCGATATAATTTGCCGCTGGAACGAAGTCATCGTCGAAAAATATGATAACGTCGGCCTTGCCTTCAAGCTCCTTAAGCGCGCGATTGCGCTGCCGGCACAGGCCCCGCTCGGCGAAAAGAATGAGCGGATTACCCCGCGCCTTTTCGACTCCCTCGACATCGGACGGCGACACCGAAACGACGACGACGCCATCGGCCGGTCGCGTTTGATCGGCCAACAAATCTACGGTCTTTCGCGTCAATTCCGCGCGCCCCACGGTCGCTACCACCACGAAGATTTTCATCGCAACTCCCACATCGCCGCATTGCAGCAGGAAATGCCTACATGCTTTTTGCGCTGCGCTCTAGAGCAAGGTTGCAGCCGCTGTAGTTCGCTGCGGGTTATCGGCGAATAATGTCGATCCGGTTAAAGCTGAGGCGCGGGCGGCGGCCGTGCGCAGGCTGCGGTTTTGTCCCAGTTCGGTGCGCTGGCGCCTGAAGTGATGCCATTCAAAAAAATTCTTTTTTGTGGCGCGTTAACGGGAGACCCCCTAGGTTCTTACTGCAAAGCAGCAGAAATCGCGCTTTTGTTGCGCATAACCGGGAACGGGGACTGGCCAAATATATGCAGAGCGGCGAGCGGATAATATTCAACGGCAAATTTCTGTCCGCTCAACCGACCGGGGTGCATCGTGTTGCCGAGGAACTGCTGCGGGCTTCCGTAAAGTATCTCGCATCGCGCCCAGATCTGGCAGAGGCGATCGCTCTGGAATTGTGGATTCCACCCAATGGCGCGAAGAAAGCGGCCGAGCTTGGCATTCCCTTCAAGATCGTGACACCCTTGAAGGGCATTGCCTGGGAACAACTGGGCCTGCCGTTTTCCGCAGGCAGGAAATCCGCAGGCAGGAAAACCGTCCTCAATCTTTGCAATGTCGGACCAGTGCTGCACAGCAACTCGCTGACCATGATTCACGATGCCCAGGTCTACAGCTCGCCAGGATCCTATAGCTGGCCATTCCGGCTATGGTATCGTTTCCACCAGCCGATCGCTGGATGGCGCCACCGCAGAATTCTTACCGTTTCACATTTTTCCAAAGAGCAGATCGTTCATTATGGCGTTGCGCCGGCCGACAGAATCGACGTCATCCATAATGGCGTCGATCATGTCCTGAGCCAGGAGCCTGATCACCGCATCCTCGACAGATATGGGCTGGCTCCTCGAAAGTTCGTCGTCGGCCTTGCCAATACGCAACCCCACAAGAATATCGGGATCCTCCTCCGCGCGTTTGCATCGGGCGAACTCGATGATCTGACGCTGGTTCTCGTTGGCGGCGCTTCCGCCGACGGCTTTCGCGCCAACGGAGAACCTATCGCTGCCAATGTTATATTTGCGGGGCGTGTGAGCGATGAGGAACTCCGCGCATTGTACGGCGACGCGCTGGCTCTATGCTTTCCCTCGCTCACCGAAGGCTTCGGCCTGCCCCCGCTCGAGGCGATGATCGCAGGCTGCCCGGCGATCGTCGCCCCCAACGGGGCGTTGCCCGAGGTTTGCGGCGACGCGGCGATCTACGCAGACCCGCATGATCCTTCGGCGTGGGTCGCCGCCGTCCGGTCACTGGCTGACGACGAAGAATATCGCGATAGGAGCGGACGCGCGAGCATCGTTCATGCCAGTGAGTTCACCTGGGCACGAGCTGCCCGCCAGTTGCTGGCGGCGACGCTGCGCTCCCTGCCCGGAAAGACCTTCGCCGCGTTGGCCGAGACAGTCGACCCGGCGCCAGCGCATACGGAGCGACGCTCACGATGATCAAGCCATCGACCGCTCACTCGCGGGAGATCGATAGCCTGCGGTGCATCGCGATGACGGCGGTGGTCGCGATGCACAGCAAGATATTGCCGTTCGGCTGGACCGGCGTCTGGCTGTTTTTCGTCATCTCGGGATATGTCGTCACGCTATCGATCGCACGCCATGGGGAAGTGTCGTCATCGCTGAGCCGGATGCGCAAGTTTTTCAGCAGACGCGCCGTGCGCATCCTGCCCGTCTATTATCTTTTCGTGGCCGTCGGCGTGCTCGTCACAGGCATGATAGGCATTCATCAAAACCCTTACACGCTGCTGTCGCTGGTCGCCTTCTATCACAATATAGCGATGGCGACCGGCTTCGGCGACATGGCATCCTGGCCGGTGGGCCATCTGTGGACCATCTCGATCGAGATGCAATTCTACCTATGCTACGGACTTATAACCTGCCTGTGTCGTCCTAGGACGACAGTAAAACTGTTGATCGCCTTCCTGATTGCAGCGCCGGTGGCACGCGCCTTGAGCTCTGCATGGCTCACGGAACTTGGCTGGGATCCGCTTTGGACGGCATATGCGATCTACGCGGGCCCAGGACTGCATTTCGACAGCTTTGCCATCGGTGCATTATTGGCCTGGGCCAGTATGCGCATCCCTTTGCCCCAGATCAGCCGGGTGATGGTTCCTGTCGGGTTTGCGGCGATCACCCTTTATTGCGCGATCTATCTGGCAATTAACTGGTTCGTGCTTGGCCGGCACGATCTTGAGGTATTGCACGATGTCATTTCGGGGGTCCTTTATGGGCAGGGTCGCGAAATATTTCTATATTCCGCGCTCGGCCTGTTTTCGCTGGCGGTGTTGCTGCTGGCGGCAACCAGGCACCGCTCGACACAATGGCTGCTTGGCCAACCGGCACTACAATGGGTCGGAAAGGTGTCCTATGGCGGTTACGTCTACCACACATTGTGCATGAAGCTGGCCAGCCAGTTCCTGTTCCACAGTTCGAAGGGCCTGGGACTGGACGGTGTTTCACTGGGATCGCACATTGCCCTGTTTGTCACATCGTTGGCGCTTACGCTGGCCTTGGCGGGGCTGTCGTTTCGGTTTCTTGAAATGCCCGTGCAGCGTTTTTTTTCAAGTCGCCAAGAAAATAGCAAGTTATAGCGGACTATGTCGGCCGTGGTCCGATATCTGCGAGTTGGGAATAAAGTGCATTCGATAATCGCGTCGCTCGTCCCGTGGATGCGCTGGCCCTCCGTGTTTCCGCGGAGCGTTCTGCGGCCATTCAACCGCTGCATCTGCCGTTTTCTGCAGAGTGGTAAACGGGACGCCCGGCGTGCAACTCGCCATTAATGGCCGATTCCTGAGCCAGCGAACCACGGGCGTTCAGCGAATGGCGCGCGAGTTTGTGTTCACGCTCGACGCTTTGATCGCCAGCGGCGAAATTGGCGATCTCGACGTGAAGCTGCTCGTCCAGTCAGATGCCGACATGGGCGACCTCCGCCTGTCGGCTATTCGCGTCGAAGCTCTGCCCGGCGGGCATGGGCATTTGTGGGAACAGTTCGTCCTGCCGCGCCACGCAGGCAAGGGATGGTTGCTCAATCTCGGCAATACCGCACCACTTGTCAGCCTGTGGCGCCGCGGCAATGTTGCCGTTGTCATTCACGATATTTCATATCGCATTTTCCCCAGCGCATATCGCCTGTCTTATCGGCTGGTGCATCGGTTCATGGACTGGATGATAATGCGCCGCGCGCAGATCATCTTCACGGTCGCCGACACCGAAAAAGCGATGATCGCTCACCTCTATCCACAGGCGTCCGGCAAGATTTCGGTGTTTCAGAATGGCGGATGGCGCGATGATCAGACTGCACGTCCGCCGATGCCGATAAACGACCGGGGATATGGGCTCTATGTCGGCTCGCTTTCGCGGCGGAAAAACATCGAAGCCGTTCTCGAGGTTGCAATCCGGCTCGCCAGGACGCGAGGCCAGAAGTTCAAGATCGTGGGCGCGGCCAGCCCGATCCTGTCCGAAATCCGGATGCGCATTCCGGATGAAGCGACGTCGCTCATCGAATTCTGCGGCCAGGTTGAAAACGCTGCCGATCTCAGGGATCTCTACAGGGGAGCACAGTTTTTGCTCTTCCCTTCCTTTTACGAGGCCTCCGCCCTGCCGCCTATTGAAGCGATGGGCCATGGATGCCCCGTCATTGTCTCCAACATCCCATCATTGCGAGAACGCTGTGGCGACGCCGCGATCTATGCCAATCCCTACGATATAGACGGCATCCTCGCTGCGGTGACGTCGGTGCTCGACGCGCCGCTCCTCGCGCAACAGTTAATCGATCGCGGCTATGAAATGGCCCGTCAACGGTCCTGGCACGCACAGGCTCTGGCGATCATAAACCGCCTCCGCGCCATCTCTGCGGAATGACTTGCCCGGCCCACGCCGCATGATAGTAGAGACACGAAGTCGCAAGATGTATTGGACTTGCGGGGGGGCGGATTGAGTAGCGTAGCAGTTCATAGCGAAAACGCCGGGCAAACCCCACGCACGCCGCCAGGCGCGCTCTGGCGCAGTGCCTGGCTGCTCCTGGCGGGAATAGCCATTCTCGCAGTTCCGACGCTCGTCACGCTGGCCCAACAGCTGTGGTCGACCGAAGATGGCGCGCATGGCCCGATCGTGCTGGCGACCGGCCTGTGGCTGCTCTATCAGTCACGCAATACGATCAACAGCGTCGCCCGGCCCGGTAATGCGTCGATTGCCACGGCCGCCTTCATCATCTCGCTGATCGGCTATGTGATGTCGCGCATGACATCCATGCTCGGCGTCGAATGTCTCGCGCTATACGCCGCATTGCTGGCGGTCTTCTATTATCACGCAGGTGCGGCTGCGATGCGGAAACTATGGTTTCCCTTCATCTATCTCCTCTTCATGATGCCGATGCCGGAAACACTTATCCTGCCGCTTACCCATTTTCTAAAGCTGGAATTATCGACAATTGCCGTATCGCTACTGTCGATGCTGGGTTTCCAGGTCGGCCAGGGCGGTGTGATCATATATATCGATCAATACGAGCTGCTGGTGGAAGATGCCTGTTCAGGCGTGAACTCCCTGATCGGCCTGTCATCGATAGGCATATTTTACGCATATGTGCATTATCATGGAAAATGGCGTGATTCACTGCCGCTTTTACTGGGCATCGCGCCCATTGCTGTCCTGTCGAATTTCGTCAGATTGTTGGTCATGATCCTCGTCACTCATTATTATGGCGACCGGGTAGCGCAGAAATATGTGCATGATGTTGCTGCGATCATCCTGTTCAGCGTGGCCATGGGTCTGTTCGTCTGCTGGGACATGCTTATCCAATGGGCCCGCCAGGGACGCGCGAAAAGCTGATGGCTTCCGACAACAGCTATGAGATCGATCTTTCGCGGCGCCAGCTGGTTTTTGGCGGCGCGATGGCCCTTACGGCCGCAGTTGCCGTGGCTGCGGCGCCGCATGCCGGCCCACCTATTTTGGAGCCCGGCGGTCTCGAAAAATCAATTCCCACGAAAGTGGGCGACTGGACCTTCACGTCATCGAGCGGATTGGTTCTGCCGCCGCAGGACGAGAATGAAAAGCGGGTCTATGATCAGGTCCTTACTCGGGTCTATACAGCGCCCAATGCCCCACCAGTGATGCTGCTCATCGCCTTTGGCGGCGGGCAGACCGGCCTGTTTGAGATACATCGTCCCGAAGCCTGCTATCCCAGCCAAGGCTACAGCCTGTCCGACCATGTGTCAGTGCCGCTGAAGATGGATAAGGCACTCACCGTTCCAGCAGTCTTCTGGACAGCAAAAGGTGCTCTGCGCACCGAACAGTTGATGTACTGGACCCGGATCGGCGACAGCTTTCCCGTGACCTGGCTGGACAGCAAAATCGCGGTGGTCAGCAGCAATCTGCGGCGCACGCTGCCCGACGGGGCGTTGGTGCGTATGTCCACGATTTCGGATGAAGGCCCCGAATCGCTTGCCGCACTTCAGAATTTCGCGAAAAATTTGGTCAGTTCGGTCGATGCAACGGGCCTTCGTGTTTTGCTCGGCATCAACCGGCTCAGGAGATGATGATGAAATCGAAATTCCTAGTTTTCGGCTCGCTCCTGGCGTTGGCCGCCTGCAACAACGGTGCCCCCGAGGGACAGGTCGTCGCCTCGGTAAATGGCGAAGAAATCACTCGGGCCGAGCTCAACGCCGAATTGAAAGGCATCAAGACGGACAGTAAGGTGGATGCCAAGACCGTTCAAAATGCTGTTCTGGATCGCATGATCAGCCAGAGGCTGGTCGTGCAGGCTGCAAAGCAGGAACAGATCGACAAATCGCAGGATTACATCCTCGCCTCACGTAAATCGAACGAAGCCATTTTGACGCAGCTGTTCGCCCGCAAGGTGACCAGCGGGCTGCGTACACCTTATGACAATGACGTGCGCGCCTTCATCGCAGCCAACCCATGGCGTTTCGCGCAGCGCCAGGTGATCGTCGTCGATCAGATTCGCGCCGAGGCAGCCAGCGTTCAACAAAGCTGGGTAGCGCAATCAAACTCCATGGATGCGGTCGCCGCCACACTCACAGCGCATGGCATTCAATTTCAGCGAGGCCGGGCGACCGTCGATTCGGCCACGCTGGACGGGCCTACTTTCGAGAAGCTCGGGAAGCTCGCGCCAGGCCAGCCCTTTGCGGTCAAACAGGACCAGCTGGTTCTACTCAGCGCCATTCTGAGCCGCCAGCCAGCCCCACTCGACAGCACCACGTCGCACGATTTGGCGATGCAGTTGCTGCAAAAGCAGAACAGCGAGGTCGCCCTCCAGAACAGGTTCAAGGCGCTCAAAAAATCTGCGAAGATCGAATATCAACCTGGGTTCTCAGCGCCTAAGACTGGCGCCTGATTGTGTAACAATCCTGATCGCCGCGAAGCGATCAGGATTGTTACCATCGTTCAGAAATAGCGCTCGCCAACGCGAATAATATCGCCGGGCATCACATATACATTTGTCTTTTTTACATTGAGCTGATGTTCGATCTTGTCATCGACCCGTTTCAGGAAAACATTCGTCTTGTTGGCCCGATAGCTATATCCTCCGGCGATCGCGATCGCCTGGGGCACGGTTACTCCAATGGAGAACGGGTATTCGCCCGGCCGAGCCACCTCGCCCAATATATAGAAGGGCCGGTAATTGATGACTTCGAGCGTTACGCGCGGATCGTTGACATAACCGTCCGCCAGCTTCGCGCGGATTGCTTCCTGTGTCTGTTCGATCGTCTGCCCGCGAACGCCAACATTACCGATCAACGGGAACGACAAATTGCCGTCACCCGTCACCGAAAAATCGCCGCTCAGCGTGGGGCTGTTGAACACGGTCACACGGACCTTGTCGCCCGCGTTCAGCACATAAGCCGGCACGCCACCGTCGGACACCGCAAGCGGCGGTGCCGACGACGAGCATCCGACAACTAACAGAATGAGCATTGTAGCGGCACATGCCCTGATCATGCTCGATTTCATCCCCGACTCCTTTTTCAGCGTAACCGTTCCTATCAATTCCTACACCGTTGTCGACCGATTGGGAAAGGCAGGACCGAGTATTGCAAAATGCGCCAAATCGATTACCCCCAGGCAGGGGGATGCCACAATGCGTTATCGCTATCTTGTCTATGCTTTGATTGCAGCCCTGTGCGGTCTTGGATTATTTTTGATCGGAGATATCGACCTCGGGCTACCGATCATCAATGCAATCATCTGGCCTATCGCGCTGGCGATTGGATTGCTCGTCGTTTTGAGCCGCCCCCGGGGTCGAAAGCGCCGGAGCCGTTCGAGGCGTTCGCCGGTGATCATCTCCACATCAACCCCGCGATTGCAAAATGGCCGCCCGCGGTCGACATCCATCCAGCGGCCGCCGCCGGCAGTGGAAAAGGCTTTGGTTGCTCAGACGAGCGAACCGCCCAAACGCTGATCGGAATTGCGCCCGCGCCGTGAAAAGCCCCGTCATTTCATTGGCGAATATTTCGATGCGCGGCCTGTCGCTCGCGCTGCGCTTCGCGCTGTCGATCTACATGGCGCGCGACCTCGGCCTTTACGCCGTCGGCATTTTCGGCGTCCTCGCGGGGCTGTCAGGCTTCATCCCGTCCCTGCTGGGATTTGGGATCAGCTACTTCGTCAATCGGGACGTGATGCATGTTCCGAGACAGGAAGCCTATCTCCTAATACGCGACAGAGTGATCCTCAGCGCCGCGATCGCGGCGATTGCCTGGATCGCAGGCCTCTGCGCGCTCGCCATCGGCGCATTTGACGCGCCCGAACACCTCACGATCATGGCCATGATCGTGACTCTGGAATATTTCTGCTTCGACCTACACGTCGCCCTGATCAACATCGGACGAGCCGTCTTTTCCAACTTCCTGCTGTTCGTGCGGTCCGCCAGCTGGATCCCTGTTCTCGTCATCCTCGGTATAGTTGTGCCGGAAAGTCGATCACTGCAGACTTTATTGTATTGCTGGCTGGGCGCGCTGTTGATTAACATCCCCATGCATTTCCTCATTCTGCGCGATACAGATCTTCGGCATTTCATGACTACGCAGATCGACTGGCAAGGCCTGCTCAACCGCGCGAAGAGCGCGCCGCTACAATATGTGAATGATCTGGCAACAAATGGTCAGGTCTATTTCGACCGTTTCATCGTGTTGAATATCCTCGGCGTCGTGGCCACCGGCCTCTACACCCTCAACTTCTCGCTGACCCATGGAATATATGTGCTAACCGCAACCGCTACGATCCAGACGTCGATGCCCAAACTCATTGAAGCGCATAAAAACGGCGGGATTTCGGGATGGCGTAATATGATGATTGCCGAGGGTATTCGCGCGACCAAAGTTTCGCTCATTCTGGCCATCGTAGCGACCGTTACAGCATTGGTATTTCTGCCTTATGCAGGTTTCACCGGCTTTTCGCAGGATATCAGTTTGTTTTCGCTGATGATGGCCGCGACGCTCTTCAAGCCATTGGCGGATCTGACCAATGGCGGCCTTTATACCCTGCACCGGGATCGCATGCTGGCGACAATCAATCTTGCCGGCGTTGTCCTGTCCGTATTGATCGGCGTAATCGCAACGCTGGCACTGGGACTCGCGGGCATCGGTATCGCTGCGCTGGCCACTCAGTTATTGCTGATTGCTGCCCGGCTATGGTGTTTCAAAATCTTTGCCCGCCAGCCCTGAATACCTCTGCAGGTCGGTCTCAGGGCTTCGCCGGCAGCAGAGTGACCAGCAGCGGATAGTGATCGGATCCAAGCGCCGGTCCTGTCGTCATCCTGCCCAGCCGCCATTCGCGGCCAGCGTAGATGTGATCGATTGGCAGCACCGCCATGCCCACCGGCCAGCTTGGACGAGCGCGCGAAAGGCGCGGCATTGCGAAGAGTTGATCCTGGTAGCGCATTGCCGCACTCCATGGCGTAAGGTTGAAGTCCCCGCCGAGAATGGCCAAATCGCGTGCCGCAGGTGTCTGACCGGCTAGAAATTCCGCAATTTCCAGACGGGCAGCGACCTGATCACCAAATGGCCAGGGGCGTTGGAAATGCGCGGCGACAACCAGGAAATTTCCGCGTGGTCCGGCAAAGCGCGCCCAAGCGGCTGATGTTCCGCCCCTGTTCTCGGGATCACCGCGCGCGAGCCCGCCGGAAGCCAGAGGCCTGTGCCGCGACAGGATGACGGTTGAACATCGCATGTCAGAGACGCAACTGACCTGATAGGGAAACGCTTCACTCAGTAACTCACGCACCCGCTTCCCGTTGTTAAGAGCCTCTTCCAGCAAGACGATGTCGGGTCGCTGCGCAATCACCCAAGCGGCAGCGGCATCCGGCACGCGATTATCCTTGAATGCATTGAACTGGACAATGCGAAGGCCGACAGCGTCATCGGGCTGGGTGGAGACGCGGGCCCAGATTTCTGGCCCGAGGAGCCAAAAAGTCAGTGCAGTAAATATCAGCACCCCGCCCAGCGACCATCGCCGGATTCCTCGATGGGCCGCGGCCATCGCAAATAGCGAGGAGAAGAAGCCTATACCAAGCCAGATAGGCATGAAGTTATTCAGGAAATCGCAGGCGACGGACACTCCTCCGGCCATACCCGCGAGAAGACAGAGCATACAGAAGCCCGCAAGCGTCGCAAAAAATCCGTGCGTAATTTTGCGCATGACCTTTACATGCAGACTGGAGGAATCTCGCCTCGCGAGATCAAAAGGCGTGGCGAAACGCGATTTCCGCCGTGATTCCCTACCGCCGAGAACGCAAAGTCAATCACACCTCCGGCAGCCAATGTCGTAGCAACAGGTGGGAGCACGAGCTTTCCACCAGACAAAATGCCGCTGAACAGGATCCTTTTGTCTTGCGAAATCTCGACCTTCAATCCATCTCCTCCGGCAGGTTTAATGAGGCACCCACCGACATTGACGTTTTGCGCGACCGGTGACGTATAGCGTTGAACGGCCCAGGCACCGGCATAAGGCGTCACGACGCCTCCGGGGGGATTGATTGCGAACTCATGAAAGCTTGGCGTCGTGTACCGCGACGTCCAACGCCAATCTGTCCAGCGCAGCGGCACCAAGCTGCCGTCCGCCTTTCGGACATAATAAGACCACGGCTTTTCGCCAAATTCGAGCATGTTGTCCGCGACAACGACGGACGGAACGTCAAGCTTGTAACTAGAGACATTCGTGGCGATCACGGGGTCATCGCCCAGGAAGACCGAGCCCGCGATCGGCATATCGCGTGCGCTGCGGACACGCGCGCCGGCGTCGAAAGTAACCGGGCGTGGAGCGCCCCACATGACATATGTCTTGGCACCAAACCGATAGACGAACGTCTTTTTATCACCGACATCCACGCGAACGGCACTGCCTTGCGCAAGGAGAGCCTCGGCCGCCTTGAATGCAGGGGCTGCCGGCTTTGGTATGTCGCCTTTAAACAGACCCATATTTTTGAAATATGGTTCATCCACAAGCACATACCAATATGCACGCTGAACACCGTCTGCGCTCATCATCGCCACCATCTTGATAAGATGCGGCGGAGCCAATTCGGGTGTATCAAAATAATTACCGAATTCGGTAGCCCAGATCGGCTTGACGGGGCCATGGCGCTTCATTGCGTCCCTAAGGCCTGAAAGCTCTATATCGAGCCCTTCGGCATGAGCGCGATAGGGATGGACTACGACGCCATCAACGACATCGAGCATGCCGGCGACAAAGAGTGTTTCGAGGAAGCCTGTTCCAATCACATTGGTCGATCCACCCAGAACAGCCACATCAGGGTGCCGCGCTTTTATTTCGGACGACAGCAAGCGGAGCAGGCTGACATAGCTGATCGCGAGTTCAGCTTCGGTACCGCCGGAATACCAACCTTTTCCGTTTATTTCGTTGCCCACCTCGATGCCTGCAATACACGGAAAGCGGTCGACCACTTTCCCGACAAAAACCGCGAAAGCCCTTTGAGATTCAGGCGTCCTTGCAAATTTACCGCCATCGTACAATGGGTTAGTTGGAGAGATGATGAGCGATATATCCTTCCCCGCGCGGCAAGTGGCGGAGAGGTACTTCGCACGAGAAAAGTCGTAGCTGCCCCGCTTGGGTTCTCCTGCGCCCCAGCCGAAGTCGTCTCGCACGCTTGGAGCACTGACCTGAGCAACCTTATCGAGAAGGATGATCGGCCAACCTTGAGCAAAATGAGTTTGAACACCGAGAACCATTGTCGATTGTTGGGCATCTGCGCCGGTCCCGAGACCTATCGCAGCAGAGGCGATCGCCAGGAGAGCTCGGCCGGACCATCTCATTGCGCGCCCTCCACCGATATCATGGCAACGCCGCCAAAATGCCGGCGTCGAAAATCTCCGGAGCAAATTTTCGTGCCTGCCGCATAGCGGCGCCCGGTTCAAATTGTGGCAGCCACCGCTCAAGCGCCTCCACGCCCGCAATCAGAGACTCTGGCGTCTGCTCGTCGAAGAACAGTCCGCTCACACCAGGCGCAATGCTGTCCATCACACCACCACGTCCAAAGGCAAGCACCGGACGGCCTGCCGCCATCGCCTCTACGGGAACGATACCAAAATCCTCTTCAGCAGTGAAAATCAACGCACGGGCACGCGCATATGCGCGTCGCAGCTCATCGAAATTGAGGCGGTCAACGATGGTGATATTCGATTTTGCGCGCTTCTTGAGCGATGCCGACAGCTCCCCGTCACCGACCATCAGCAGCGGCAAACCCAGCTCGTTGAACGCCTCGACAGCCAGGTCAGCACGCTTATAGGCCGTCATCTGGCCTACCCAAAGATAGCGAGGTTCGATCTCTTCGCTTGGTTGGAACATGTCCACATCGACCGGCGGAAACACGACGGTGGAATCGACACCCCAGGCTTTTCTGATCCGGCCCTTGATGAAGTTGGAGTTGGCGAGGATCGTGTCCACGCGCGTGGCGGTGACCGTATCCCACTGGCGCAGCTTGTGAAACGACCAGGGCATGATCGCCTTCGTCAGCGTGCCCGCGCTGGCCCGATACTCGCTATAATGATCCCACAAATAACGCATCGGCGAGTGGCAATAGCAGAGGTGAAACGCATCGGGCGCAACGATGACGCCCTTGGCCGGCCCGGACTCGCTGCTGATCACAAGATCATAGCCGCGCAAATCGAGTTCCTCGAGCGCCATCGGCATCAGCGGCAGATATTTCTTATAATGTTTCGCTGCGCCCGGCAGACGGTTTATGAAGGTCGTCCTGACGCGTTGGTTGCGGATGGCCTGCGACATCCGCTCGGGAACATAGACGTGAGTAAAGATGTCGGCTTCGGGGAATAGGGTTAGGAGGCGCTCAAGAACCCTTTCTCCGCCGCGCATTCCCACCAGCCAATAATGGATGATGGCGACACGCTTCGGCTTCACCTGCCGTTCTCCGCGCGCACGTGTCCGCCCACCTTGGTGAACCGACAAGGCCGCAGGGCTTTTGCCCGGCGTCGGCTTTTCATTTCAACACTCGCGCGCTGCTTATTCATAGTAGGATTTATACTCGTTATAATAATAAGCGGCGTCACCCTGACCAAACCGCACCTGCTTACGCATATCGACCCGGCTGAGTACGACACCAGCCAGATGCACGCGCCCCCGCGGTAGAAGTTTCAGTGCTGCCCGGACGGTGTGATCCGATACCTTGCGCCACCGCGTGACGAAGATGACGGCATCCGCGTAGGTAGAGAGCACTCGGCCATCGGCGATTGGCAGCAGTGGCGGCGTATCGATCACGATGTAGGTGAAACTGCCACGAAGTTCATTCAGAAGCTTTTCCATCGGTTCGCCGGCGATGGACTCGTTGCCAGCTCGCGTCCTGTTAAGGGGCAGGATATACGCGCCGCTGGCTTCATCGAGCACCAGCGCATCCTCAAGCGCGGCCTCTCCACGCAGGACATCGATCAGACCAACCTCGCGCGCTTCGGGTACGATCTTGTTCAGAGTTCTTCGATTCGGGTCGCAATCGAGAAGTACGACGCGTTCACCTTCCAGCGCGGCAGAGCGGGCCAGGCAGATCGACGTCGTGCTTTTGCCTTCCTTCGGCAGCGCCGAAGTGACGACGACGACCTGGACATGATGATCGACCGCGAAGGAAACCGTCGTCTTCAAGCTTCGAAAGGCTTCGGAAAATGCCGAATGTGGATTCTCCAGTATCGCTTCTTCGGGCGCAGGCGCCTTTTTCTGAATCGATGAGACGGTCGGGATCAATCCAAGGTAACGAACACCCAGGCGGCTCTCCACCTCCAGGCCGGTGGTAAGCCCGGAAAAGAGAAGTTCCGCTATGAATGCTGCCGAAAGGCCCGCGCCCGCGCCCAGACATATTGCGAGGAAGACGTTCAGGCCGATCTTCGGGCTGCTAGGACTACCTGCAACCTGCGCCCAGGAAATGACACGCGCGGTGGCCTGTTCGGTCCCTTCCTGCGCCGCAGCCTCCTTATATCGGTTCAGATAGGTTTCGTAGAGCCCTTGAGAAGCGGCTGCCTTCCGCGACAAATCATCGAGACCGACCATCGCCCTGTTGCTATTCGCCAGCGTGCCGCGTGCGCCGCCAAGGCTGCCTGCGACTGAACCAAGCCGCTGGTTGGAAACCCTTACTTTCGCCTGCAGATTCGAAATAACGCGATTGACCTCGGTCTGAATCGAAGAGTCGAGATCGGCGAGCTGGTTCTGCGCCGTGACCACATCAGGATGTTTCGGGCCCAACCGTGTCTTCATATTGGCGAGATCCGCTGCGAGCGAAGCGCGCTGCGTTTTGAGCGATGAAACGACTCCCGATCCGAGCGCCTCGCCGACATCGTCCCCGTTGGAACCATTGCGAAGTTGCTGCTGTGCCGTCGTATATCGGGCGACATCTTCGGCCGCCGCGGCGCGGGCGCCGGCGAGCTGCTGATTATAGGTCGAGACCTCCTGCTCGGTAAGCGAAGCAGCGTTGGCGCTCAGGAGATTATTGCTGATGCGATATTGTTGTACCGCCTGCGTATCGATCTGCGCCTGTTTGCGAAGCTCTTCGATCCGTTTCGACAGGAACGTCAGTGCCTGCCCGGTGGCGTCACGCTTCCGATCCACCGCCTGCTGCGTATACTGACGCGCATATTCGTTTGCGACATTTGCGGCGAATTGGGGGTCCGGCGACGAATAGGTTATACTGAGCGCATAAGTGGTGCCGGTACGCAGAACGGAAAGGCCGCCCTTCAATATGCCGATGATGAACTCACGCTGAGCCGCCGGATCATAAGCGCGCGCGGATACCGGAAGCGGCTCGTCATTCCACCATGCGCGGAAGCGCGCCAGTTTGCTGGGGCGATCTCTTGCCGGATCGAAAGCCGCCGCGGAATCCAGCTTGAGCGCTTCGGCAACCTTGTTGGCCAGCTCGCTCGACATCAGCACCTGGACTTCCGTGTCAACGGCACCGCTGCTCAGGCTGCTGTCTTCCTCCTGCATGACGTCGTCGCCGCGCGGTGCGAGACGAATCTGCTGCGTGTCGATAACGATCTGCGCATTCGATGAGTAAACCGGCGTTTGCGAGAATGTCAGAAACATCGCGATCGCAAATATCGTCAACGCGACAGATAGAAACAGAAGCCGCCGCCGCCGCAACGTGCTGATCAGCGAATTGAAGTTGACCCGGTCTTCGCCACGGGCTTCCAAAGGCGGACTCAGCACCAGATTTTGGTGCGCAAGATCCGCTTCGGTGTAGGGAGCTAGTTCCTTATTCACCTTTTATCGATGCTTTCTATGGCCTTATCCGTCTGATAAGCGCCTTGATGTTGCAACGCAACATGGCCAACCGTCATTTTGCGACAATGATGCTTAATGTCACCCGACTGCCCTTATACCCGGCATTGGTAACTCCGTTTACGTCGAGCTGCTGATAATCATAGCCTATCACCGCTGACAGAGCCCGGTTAATTATTCGCCTCGCACTGATTCCGGCACTCGTCCGGTTCTGGCTTCTGTTTATGCCCCGGTAGACCTCATGTTCGCGCTCGAGACGGGGGCTGAGGATGAGGTCCCGCAAGAGTTCATGCGTTACCGACAGCCGCACATTACTGCGCAAAATCCCGGGAACACCGACAAGGGCGCTGTTTACGATCGATCGCCCACCGCCCAACTGCACGGTCGTCAAAGCTGTCGGCTTCCAGCTGATGTTAATGTTGTAGTTCAGCCCCTTGAAGTTCTTGAAACTCGGATCCTTGAATGTTTGCGCTAGATAACCTATTGAAACTTCACCCGAAATTATTGATGTCGGCTGGAGCTTCAATCCACCAAGGATAGTGTAGCCCTTCCCGTCGCGATTGAGACCAAAAGGGTTCGCGACATAGTCACTTCGATTTGCAGAGGCCGTGACGAAAACGTTCGTCAAATCCGAAATGAGATAGTCGAGGCGCAACGATCCATTTGTCTGCGTGAAGTTCCTAAACGACAGATCGGTAAGCACGCCACCGATGAGAATATCGTCGTAGCGCAGCTTTGAAAGGCCGATCTGACCGGAAACACTCAGGCGGTTGAAGCGCTTCGAAACTGCTGCAGCACCATCGAGCTGCTTGTATCTGGTTTGTCCGACCAGTCGCGCATCATCACCCGGTGTGCCGCGAACTTCGACTTTGCGCGCATAAGTAAGCGATGGTGAAATCGTGAAGCTGGAATCGACATCGACCCTGCCATCGCCCGATAATTGCCATTCATTCGAATTCTGATCTTTATTATCCTTGTACCGGCGAAGGTTCGACGAGGCCAGCAACTCCAGCTGATGTGACGACCATGACGAGCGTAACGCTACTGACGGTTGCACCGAGGCAATAATGTCATTCACCGGCGTATTCAAAAGGCGGATATTGCTGTCATAGGTGACTTTCACCGGCACCGTTGGGAATAAGCGAAAACTGCCAAGGTTTAATCCCTGCGGCAGGAGGTCCAGCGCCTGCGCCCGAGCCGGCGACGCACTGATTGAAAACAGAACCGCCGAAAGCAGCCCCCCCGCCAATCGCAAGTCAGACCTCAAATGGCGGCGCAATCCGCACTGGATCAGTGAACTTCGCAAATCCAACTTCCCCCCGCTTGATTCGCGCCCACGAATTTGCGTCACTCCGAGAGCCGACATATTCCATCCCATGCAGGTCTATCCGGTCCTGATTGTAAAACATTGTACCGTGAAGACTACGGCAATCTGTATCACGCCCTCTGGATCAGGCCGGACTGTCGTCGATCGACTCCGGCTTCACCACCACTCGCCATCACTGTTCGCCACGAATGAAGCAGCTTTTGTGCGGCACAGCTAGCACATAAGGCAGCCTCTTCTAACGCTTTTTTGCAGTTGCTCAGACCCGCTTGCGCACCAGCGCGAGAAGCGGGCGGGTGTCCCGATCTGAACGGCATTAACAACGTTTGAAAAGACGTTTTCCCTATTATTATCCGGCGCCATCAGGCATAGTGAAGACCATGTTCAGCAGCTTATCTTTCAAAAATTACCGCGTTCGCGGAGCATCTTTCCTGACTTTCATGGTGATGCTCTTCGGCCTTATCGCACCCGTGCAGGCGACTTTGGTCACCTTCGCCGCATTTGACCCGGCGACAGGCGGCAGCAATCTACGCTTTGTCAGCGCGAGTGGCGGCGGCGGCAGCTTTTTCTCGTTGGATAGCGCCGGTGGCGGCAGCGCCATCTCGCCGGGATTGTCCCAGGTGCAATTCAACCTTCTGGCTGATGGCGTCAACAGCCCCCTGAGCGTTCAGGCGAGCATGTTCTTCTCAGCGAGCACGACCTCGCCGGCAGCGACCTTCGGATCGGGATCGATCCTTCAGTCGGACATCGCGGGCTCCTTCGAATATCGGTACACCGGCTCCACATCTTTCATGTTCAATAATGCGACCTATTCCAACGGCGCCTTGCTGCTTCGCGGTGTCTATACCGACGCTGACTTCACGGCTCGGCAGAACTCCACGTCAGGCCTGATGTTCGGTTCGAGCGAAGGTGATCTGGAAGGGACCATGATTTACAGCTCCGATGTGTTCGGGTTCGGCGATGGCGGTCAGGATTTTTCGTTCGCTTTTACAAGCGCGTCCCCTGCATTTGCCAATCAGAGCGGATCGCTGGGAAGTTTTTCCGCAACATCGTCAGGAACCTTCTCGGCCGACATCGTCTCGCCGCCGGTCAGCGCCGCGCCTGAGCCGGTCACATGGATGATGATGCTTTGCGGCTTCGGTGCGATCGGTGTGGCGCTGCGCCGCAACGCCCGCCCCACTTTGTCCGGCGGACTTGCTTCACCCGCATAGGCCAGGCATCGCGTGGGCGTTCCTCGCGTGCCGGGATCGCGACCGGCAGCGGATATACGGGTTGACCGGCGGCCACCGCTGATTTCTGCAACGCTTATTGTAAACTATATATCGTTCCGGCCGATGCTGAGGGAACCCTAGCGTGTCGTTCTTCTCATCGATCTTTGGAAAGCACTCGGCGGCGCCCGAACGGCCGTCGGTCGCGGACGGCGACCGTGTCTATGCCATTGGAGATATCCATGGCCGCAGCGATCTTCTGGACCGGCTGTTTCTCCAGATCATCGAAGATCAGGCAGAGCGTCCGCCCGCGACGACGCGCTTGATTTTCCTGGGCGACTATGTGGATCGCGGGCCATCATCACGCCAGGTCATCGAGAAATTGATGGCGCTTGGCGACGGCGAGAATGACATCACTTTCCTTATGGGAAATCATGAAGAGATGCTGCTCGCCGCGCTCGACGGCGATATGCGGGCGCTGTCCATGCTCGACCGGCTGGGAGGAACCGAGACCTTTCTCAGCTATGGTATCGAAAGGGAACGCTACGAAAGAGCAACGGGCCCCGAACGCCTCGCCCTTGCGCGAGAGGCGGTCCCGGAGGACCATCGTATATGGATCCGCGATCTGGCCGATGCCTATACCAATGGAAATTACCTGTTCGTCCATGCCGGCATTCGCCCCGGCGTGCCACTCGATCAACAGTCGCCTTCCGACCTGCGCTGGATTCGTCGCGAATTTCTCGACCATAAGAATCAGCATGAAATGTTCGTGGTGCATGGGCACTCGATCTCCACGGAGATCGATGAACGCCCTAACCGTCTCGGCATCGACACGGGAGCCTTTCAATCCGGCATATTGACGGCCGTCGGGCTCGAAACCGACCGGCGCTGGTTCATCCAGGCGCACGCCGACTGAACGATGGCGATGGCAAGGAAGGGCAGCGACCCTCCTCGTTGATCGGCATATCCCCGTGTTTCGATCTATGCCTCTGGGCACATTGCCGCCCCTTACCTATATCGTTGAGCGATGGCCGACCTCTTCGCTTCCTCCACGCCCGCAGCAGCGGCCGACGCCGCGCCGCTGGCGGAAAGGTTGCGCCCACAAACGCTCGACGAGGTCATCGGCCAGGAGCATCTGACCGGCGCCGAAGGGGCGATCGGCCGGATGGTGGCGGCGGGGCGGCTATCGTCGCTGATCCTCTGGGGCCCGCCCGGGACCGGCAAGACGACGATCGCCCGATTGCTCGCCGATGCGGTCGGCCTGCGCTTCGCGCCTGTCTCCGCTGTGTTTTCTGGGGTGGCCGATCTCAAGAAGATTTTCGGTGAAGCGCGCGAGCATGCTCGGCTGGGTACGCGCACCTTGCTGTTCGTGGATGAAATCCATCGCTTCAATCGCGCGCAGCAGGATAGCTTCCTGCCCTATGTCGAGGATGGCACCGTGGTCCTCGTGGGGGCGACTACGGAAAATCCGTCGTTCGAACTGAATGCGGCGCTCCTGAGCCGCGCGCAGGTTCTGATCCTGAATCGGCTCGACGCGACCGCGCTTGCGAAGCTGATTACCCGTGCCGAGGAGGTCGAGCAGCGCCGCCTGCCGTTGACCTCGGCCGCGCGAGAAGCGCTGGTCGCCTCAGCCGATGGCGACGGGCGATTCCTGCTCAATCAGGTTGAGATGCTGTTCTCGATCGAAATTGGCGCTCCACTCGATCCGTCTGCGCTTGCCGCGCTGCTGCACCGTCGCCTCGCCGTCTACGACAAGGATCGCGAGGGGCACTATAATCTCATCTCCGCGCTGCATAAGTCGCTGCGTGGATCGGATCCGCAGGCATCGCTTTATTATCTCGCGCGAATGCTGGTCGCCGGCGAGCAGCCGCTCTTTCTGCTCCGCCGGCTCGTGCGCTTCGCTTCGGAGGATATCGGCCTCGCCGATCCGCAGGCGCTGGTGCAATGCCTTGCCGCCAAGGATGCCTATGATTTCCTGGGCAGCCCCGAAGGCGAACTCGCGATCGTGCAGGCTTGCCTCTATCTCGCGACCGCGCCAAAATCGAACGCCGCTTATGCAGCGCAGAAAGCCGCGTTCCGATCAGCAAAGGAAACCGGATCGCTCACGCCGCCGAAGAATATCCTCAATGCACCGACCCGGCTGATGAAGGACATCGGTTACGGCAAGAATTACGCCTACGATCATAATAGCGACGATGCCTTTTCCGGCGATAATTATTGGCCGGAAGAAATGAGCGCGCAGGAATTCTATGCGCCCTCCCCGCGCGGCTTCGAGGCCAAGATCGCCGAGCGGATGGCTCATTGGGATCGCTTGCGCGCCGCGCGTGATGGCGAATGACGCTCGATTGGGACAAGATCGTCGCACAAGGGCTCAGCCTTCCCGAGACGGAGCTCTCGACTCATTATGGCGCGCCCGCGGTGAAGGTGAACGGCAATGCCTTCATAGCGCCAGGGCGCGAGGCCGGCAGCTTCTGCCTGATGCTCGATCTCGACACGGTTGAAGTGCTGAAGGGAACCGATCCGGCCACCTATTGGCAGACCCCGCATTATGAGGGCTGGCCCGGCGTTCTGGTCCGTTTCGACACCGATGATCCCGAGCGAGTGCTGGCGATGATCGAAAAGGCGCATGCGCGGGCGGCGGCCAAGCCTCGGCCGAAGCCGCGCAGAAAACGGTGAGCCGCCGCTTCACGCGTTTCGCCTGTATCGACTGGTCCGGCGCGCGCGGAGAGAGGCAGAAGGGCATTGCGCTGGCGGTTGCCGATAATGAAGAGGCGCCGCGCCTGATCGAGCGACCAAAAGGCTGGTCCCGGCCGGCGATCCTCAACTGGTTGATCGCACAGGCAGCAGCCGGCGAGGACATGTTGATCGGCATCGATTTTTCGACCGCGCTTCCGTTTCTGGATTGCGGGGCCTATTTTCCCGGCTGGAACGACAGCCCGACCGAGGTTCAAGGGCTGTGGAAGGTCGTCGACGAGATGTGTGCCGGGGATCCTCATCTCGCGGTCGATACGCTGATCGATCATCCCGACCTGAGCCGCCATTTCCGCCGCCATGGGGGGCGGCAGGGCGATCTGTTCGGAACGGAGAATGGCCGGCTGCGGATCGTCGAGCGCCGCTGCCGCGAGGGGCGCCACGGACCGGCGGTAAGCGGCTTCAACCTTGTCGGTGCGGCACAGGTCGGCAAATCGACCCTGACTGGTATGCGCATGCTGAACCGGCTGAAGGGGATTGTGCCAGTGTGGCCTTATGGTCCGATCCCCGAGCACGGGCCGGTGATCGTCGAAATCTACACCACCATCGCCGCTAGACGCGCGGGCATGACGCGCGGCAGCAAGATGCGCGACAAGGAGAGTCTCGCCAGGGCGCTCGCCACCTTTGGGGTGAGCGCTGTGCCCGAGCTGGAGCTATATGACGATCACAGCACCGACGCGCTCCTGACGGCCGCCTGGCTGCGCGATGTCGCGGATGACAGTGCGCTGTGGAAGCCCGATGCGCTTGCTCCCGAAATCGTCGCCCGCGAGGGCTGGACCTTTGGCGTTCCGTGAAGCATTGAACAAGGGGCCGGTCACTTGGCCGGTGGAGCAACCGCCCGGTAAGCGGTGGGAGGCAAGATGGCGCGCCTGATCATCATCGTGCTGGCATTGGCGCTCGCGGTCTCCGCCGTGCTCGCGCTCCGGACCTGCGGCAACACGAGGCCCGTGGCGGTGGCGCAGAAGGGCGCGGATCTCTCCGCTGTCGTCGCACTGCCCAATGGATCGGTGCTGACCGCAGCGAAAGGCACCGTCGGCCGCGATATGGTCGACTGGCTGGCATCCTCGGATAAAACCGAACGCTATTTCGAACTGGGCGGCAAGGAGTTCGACGGGCGCTCGATCGAGCCGACAATCGAATCCAAGATCCGTATCCGCCGCGGCATCGCTATACTCAAAGCCCATCCCGACGTGACACTTTCGGTCATTGGCTTCAGTTCCGCGAGCGGGAACCCGGCCGCAGACATGAAACTGTCTAAAGCGCGTGCCGACTGGATCGTGAAAGCGCTGCACGATGGCGGCGTGCCAAGCGATCGCCTCTCTGCAGCAGGGCGCGGGTCTGCCGACCCGATCGGTGACGAAGCCACCGCCGCCGGACGCGCCCGCAACGAGCGGGTCGCTATGATCCTGCGACACGAGCGCTGAGCCTCGCAAACTTCCCCGAGATCGGTGTGCGTGAGGGCTGGACCTTCGGCGTTCCCTGACGCATTGGGAGAAACGCAGGCCGGGTTAGCTCAGCTGGTAGAGCAATCGCCTTGTAAGCGATAGGTCGTCGGTTCGAGTCCGACACCCGGCACCAGGCACCCATTCAAAATAATCCGCCAGCGTCTGGAAAACCCAGCAAAACCGGGCTATAATCGACTTAGCCCATCCGTGCTCATCCGGGCAGGTGCACCCCGATCCAGCAGATTTGGGGGTCACTTTGGGGGTATCGGAAAAACACCAGTTCGGGGATACCCCCAAATGGCACTGACTGACTCCGCTGTCCGCAGCGCAAAGCCTGCCGCTAAGGCATATAAATTGTTCGATGAACGTGGTTTGTTCGTCCTCGTGCAGCCAACAGGCGGCAAGCTATGGCGATGGAAATACCGATATCTGGGTAAGGAGCAGTTGCTTTCGCTCGGTCAATATCCGGATGTCAGTCTCAAGGATGCGCGCGAGCACCGCGAAGAGGCTCGGAAGCTATTGGCCGCAGGCACGAGCCCTGCGCTGGCCAAGAAGTCCGCGGCAATCGCTTCGAAGATTGCCTCCGCCAATACGTTTGGGATCGTCGCCGAAGAATTCATCGCCAAGCGCGAGAGCGAGGGCTTGAAGGAAACCACTGCCGCCAAGGCCAGATGGTTTCTGTCGCTCTTCGGGGCAGCGTTCAATTCGCGGCCGATTGCAGAGATCATGCCGCACGAATTGCTTAAAGTACTGAAAAAGATCGAGAAGCGTGGCAACCGCGAAACGGCGACCCGCATGCGGGCATTTGCCAGCCGCGTCTTTAGGTTCGGTGTCGCCCACACGCTTGCATCGGCAGATCCTGCCGCCGCGCTTCTGGGAGCGCTCATCGCGCCAAAAGCGAAGCATCATGCCGCCATATTGAATCCGGTTGAGGTAGGCGCGCTGCTGCGCGCGATCGATGGCTTTCAAGGTCATATGTCCACGAAGCTTGCCCTACGGCTCGCGCCCCATGTTTTTGTTCGGCCGGGAGAGCTGCGACATGCGGAGTGGAGCGAGATCGATTTGGACGCTGCTGTTTGGCGCATCCCAGCGGCGAAAATGAAGATGGGCATTGAGCACGTGGTCCCGCTGTCTCGGCAATCGATAGAGATTCTCCGCGAGGCGGAACAACAATCACGTGGCGAAAAGTTCGTGTTTCCCGGGGTCCGGACGTCCGGCAGGCCAATGTCGGAGAATACTTTGAACGCGGCGCTCAGGCGCCTTGGCTACACCAAGGACGAGATGACCAGCCACGGATTTCGGGCGACAGCTTCCACGCTTCTCAATGAGTCTGGCAAGTGGAGCAGCGATGCCATCGAACGAGCGCTTGCGCATCAGGAGCGCGACAACATCCGCGCGGCCTATCACCGTGGATCTCATTGGGACGAGCGGGTTAGGATGGCTCAGTGGTGGTCAGATCACCTCGATGTGCTGCTCGGGGGCGCTGAAGTGGTCCCGTTGATGTTGAAGGGACCGCGCTGAGCAAGGCTGCTCAAAGTTCGGGCGTCCGAATGTAAGCGGTCGTTTTGAAGCACAGGAGGTCCCGCCTAGGCATCTGTGGGGAATGTGGACATAACGGTCGGGTGGCACAGAACGGCAGCAATCAAAATCGGGCGGATCGGCAGCGCTTCTCCCGATGTAAGCGCGTCTACGTCGAAACGTCCGCCTTCAGCTTCATGATTGACCTGTAGGCCGGGACTGTCAGGAATTTCGTGTGCTGGCGGCCATAATGGGTAAAAAGGAGTCCCAGTATGTCCCGACGCAAAGAGCCTGTGATACCCAATGAGCTTCTCGACCAGTTGCTGGCCGGAGGCGCCGCAAGCGAAGCATTTGAACAGGGTGGCCTGCTCGATTCTCTGAAGAAAGCGCTGACGGAACGCGCTTTGAACGCCGAGATGGATCATCACCTTGCTGGTGACGACGGCGCCAGTAACACGCGGAACGGCTATGGCCGAAAGACCGTGATGACCGAGACCGGCAAGCTGGCGATCGACGTGCCGCGAGACCGTCAATCGAGCTTCGACCCGCAGCTGATCGCCAAGTATCAGCGGCGCTTCCCCGAGGCGATCACCGCCGTGTTCCCGGAGACGATCGTCCAGACATGCATTGTCCACCTGCTGCGCAACTCGATGGACTTCGTCTCCTGGAAGGACCGCAAGGGGCTGGCGACAGCGCTCAAGCAGATCTACCGCGCCACAGATGCCCACGCTGCCGAAAAGGCGCTAACCGCGTTCGAGACCGGCCCCTGGGGCCTGCGCTATCCCGCCATCGGCCAGAGCTGGCGGCGGGCGTGGACCGAGGTCATCCCGTTCTTCGCCTTCCCCGACGAGGTCCGCAGAATCGTCTACACCACCAACGCCATCGAGGCGCTGAACTCGAAGCTCAGGCGGGCCGTCAGGGCCAGGGGGCACTTCCCCAGCGACGATGCCGCCACCAAGCTGCTCTATCTGATCTTGAACCGGTCGGAGAAAGAGTGGAAAATGCCGCCCCGTGAGTGGTCCATGGCAAAGGCTCAGTTCGCCGTCATCTTCGGCGAGCGTTTCATCAGGGCCATGGCGGCGTGATGTTCAAACGCCCGCCAGCACACGAAATTCCTGACAGTCCCGCCGCGATGAATTCGCTGCTGGAGACGGCCAAGCTCAACGGCGTGACCCCCCAGGAATGGCTGGCCAATGTGCTGGATCGGATCGGCAATGGCCATCCCATCAACCGGATCGGTGAACTACTGCCATGGGACTACGTTTCCCCGGCAACGATAACCCGGTAAATTCCGATCACATGGCGATACAGCGCTCCAAGCATCTTTCGACAGCGCTTTGCATTTCGGCACTCTTGCCGTGAAAGACTAACCCAGCGTCTGCAATGGGAAATGCAACATTCACCCCAAATGCCGTCAGCGGGCTTGGTATTTCCCAATCTTCGTTGCTTTGCTGCCGGGGCGACAATTTCCCTGCCAATTCCAGACGAAAAATTCCTTCACCGAACTCAGTTTGAGCGCGCATTCGAAGTTCAGTTACAGCGTGCTCTCTAAACCCGCCGTACTCATAATTTGCTAAGCCACTGCACTCCGTCAACTGGCCAAGATAAGGGCCGTCAAAGTTGAAGGTCGACATTTTGCGACCGAAGCAATCTAGCAAAAGAGGGGCCGCTACAAGGAGATACAGGTGAGCACCGTGACTAGAAACCTGATCCCCCACCAACCTATGGATCAACAGGCTGGATGATAAAAAGCTGATCGAACCACCAGCATGGCCAAGGGCAGGCCGTTCAGGAACCGTCACTACAAGATTGTCGATTTTCATCAGGGCTCCAAATCGCAGTGATCTGATCGCGTATGATAATTACGAAAAATGGACAACGCCTCAAAGCGCCGGCGTCATGCCGGTGAAGACCGGACGCTTACCCTTTGAGCATATGTATTGGAGCACCGATGCGATGCCCGATTTATGCAGTGTCAGCACCTTGCAACAAGGCTGATATCCTACAATCGTCTTCCTTGTAGACCGAGACGCTTGCAGTGTAGGATTCTATTGTTCTTAGTCTGTTCCGAGCACTGGTATTGCGACTCGTGGCCAAGTGTCTCGCCCCACCAAGGAGGCACCTCGGTGGATGAAACAGATAAATGGATTGAAAATCATCATGGCCAATGTAATCGATATCGCAACCCGATCGGCTCTCGCTTCTATTGCGAGCCCCACATCCGGTCGAGTGTTTTACTTAACGGAGAGTCCACGCGAGGGATTTTTTGTCTGTATCGCAGGATCGATTCCAGTTTCGGATCCTTTACAGGGCCTTTACGTTGCCTCTAACACGTCGGGCTTCTATTATGCTCGCATCCGAGAAGACCGTGAAGGTCGGCCCGAGTGGTTTGGAGCGCGGGTTAATGACCCTACGTTCGACTGCTGGGCGGCAATCAGTGCGTCCTTTGCCCTGTGTCAGACTACGATACTGAAGCCCTTAGATTACTACATTCGGTCAACTCTTAACTTTGATCGTTCCAGTTGCTGTTTCTATGGTGCAAAAGGATCAGGACGTGATGTGGGCGTCGGAGTTCCTACGCGCATGGGTACGCCGGGAGGCTCGCGCGTAATTCTAACGGGGCCAAGCGCGGCAGCGGCAACTGTCTTCCAGTTTGGCAAGACTACTAGCGGAACGGGCGACGACGCGTCTATCACGCGCAACTCCTACGTTCGTGACATACTATTCGCTCGCGACTGCGGGAGCGTTGCTCCGCAACCTTCCCCTAACTCTGACCCGATCAATTGCGTGAAAGGCGTGATCATGTCATATATGAATGCATGCGGAATGGAGAATGTTAGCTCGTACGACTCTCCAGTTGGGTTCCATTACTTCGGAGTCGTACTGTCGTATGCGCGCGATTGCGTCGCATCGAGAACAACGCCCGCAACGAGCCCGATCAACGACTTTTGGGTTGGTCACTTGCTCGGTAACTACCAGATCAACTACTACATCGCATCAAACGCTTCGATCTACCTTGAGCGTCCCATATGCTACGACGAGAATGCAGTGTTCGACCTGTCCATCGGTATCCGTGTGTTCGGGTACATTGCCGACACTTTCATCAACGACGCAGAAGTAGGTCGGGTCAATATCGGCATTGAGGTTGATGGCCGCAATAGCAGCGGTAATACGATCCCGTTGGCGAGCGGCGGCGGTGCGCACCAGGATGTCCGCATCTCCAATGCCGTTGTCGACGCTGTCGGGATTACCGGGATTCAAATCCGCAATCTCAATCGGTCGGGTGAGGTGACGCTCATTGAGCCCTACGTGGCGCTCGCTGGAGGCGGATCTTACGGGATCAACATGTTTGATGCGGAAGGCAAGACGCGGATCGCGGGCGGACGCATTCTGGGAGGAGCGAGCACGGGGATTCAAGCCGTCAACATGACGAGCTTGGGCATTGAAGGCACATACATCCGCGAGGTCGCTAACCCAGTCGTCCTGAACAATGTAGGTATGAGTTCAATCACGCCTGTGGTTACTAATCATGATGTTCAGTCGAACCAAGCGGTTGACCTGATTAATTGCTACCGAAATCGTGTTGCACCGCAGGTTACTGGTTCCAGCGGTAAAATCGCAACCGGCATTGCTCTTAACAGTGCTTGCGTTGTCAACGAGATCGATCCGTCCCAAGTCAATCCAGGGGCTTTCGCTGTTGTGGATCCCGCCTATAAAGTGCGATTCAATGGAAGTGACGCGAGAAGTGCGCCCGCCTTCGGTGCCAACGGTAACGTGCTCGTAGGCGTAACCGGATAGCACTTTTATCCGGGCGTGCAGCATCGTTTTGACAAAAGATGACAGCCCGCGGGACTGTCAGGAATTTAGTGTGCTGGCGGGCGGTTGAACATTACGCCGCCATGGCCCTGATGAAGCGCTCGCCGAAGATGACGGCGAACTGAGCCTTGGCCATGGACCACTCACGGGGCGGCATTTTCCACTCTTTCTCCGACCGGTTCAAGATCAGCAGCGACGATCGGTGTATCCGGATCGGTTGGTTATGGAACCGGCGTGGCGCTGGCCTCGACCGGCGGGTGTTCAGTGGATCTAACAAGGGTCCTCGATAGCGCGGTTGGTAACCGGCTTACCCTCGACGGAACGCCCGTAGCGGGAGCCGGCAACATCACAGGTGCGAACTTTGTGATTCGCCCCGGTGCAGCGATTAACACCGCCGCCACCTGATCGACTATTAGCTGGCGAGGGCTTAGGCTCTCGCCAGCTCACACGCAGGGTCTGGATCCTATAGGTATCCTAGGCAGCAGAATCGATTTGCAGTCAGTTTTTTGCGGATCTGAGACACAACGCAACGAGAGAATACGGGCATGCCACCCGGCCGATGATCTCGACCGAGTTGGCCACCAAGGAGGTTACTGAGCCCCGCTCCCGAGTGTCGCGGGAGCGGGGCCAGGTTGCTCGACTGCGGGCAGGAAGCAAGTCGAAAGCGACTTTGGGCTCTGACTTAAAGAGCGGTCGCGTTAAGGCGAGAATGCTACTTTACGATGGTTTCAGGGACGGCGAGTGCTTGCGACATCTCGTGACATTTTCACGCTTTTTCATGGCGCTCACGCCAGCCGCTACCTCATCACTGCAATTCTCCGGTAAATAGACTCTCCAAGCGAGCCGCACATCTCACGAAAAGGGCAATAAACGGATTCATAGCCGAACATCATGTTCAGTCGCGGCATCCCCAGATTTCTCGGACGTGGGCTTTTAGGCCGGGTAAATGTCGAGCCTCGGCTATTGCTACCGCTTCGGAGCACTCATTCGCGCGTCCGCCGAACCAACGGGCTGCCCTCGGGCATTCGCTCGCAGCTGTGATACAAGGGCGGCCGTCGCGGCTTGCGAAGGAGAACAGTTTGAAGAACTGAGGTCGGAGTTCACACGACCACCATCGATAGTCGACTGAGCGATTGCGCTCGCCGGACCGCCTGAATGACTAACCGGCTGACGCCGGTAGGATCAGGCGGAGTGGCTGAAGCCTTCCGTTTGGTATGTCTGTCGAGATAATTCATGATGACGTCATCGGTGATGTTGCCGGATGTCGTCGAGAAATACCCCCTGCCCCAGAAGCGTTGACCCCAGTAGCGCTTGCGGATGTGTTCGAACTCCTGCTGGATCTTGCGCGATGAGCGGCCCTTTGCGCGGCGCACGAAGTCGCTGACCGAGACGTGGGGCGGGATTTCGACGAACATGTGGACATGATCTCGCGACAGGGCGCCGTTGATGATCGTCACACCCATCTCCGCGCATACCTGCAGGATGATCTCACGCACACGCAGGCGGACCTCGCCATGCAGTACCTTGAACCGATATTTCGGTGCCCAGACAATATGATAGCGGTGGTGGAAAGTTGTGTGACAACCCTTGCTATAACCCATAGCCTGTATCCTCGGAAAAAGTGAGACTCCACGCCTTCGGCGGTCTCACCTTTTCCGAGGATACAGGCTATTCCCCGAGTCCAAGGCTGAAGCCATTATCCGGCTGAAGCCGGAGGGGTTTCTCCTCAAAAGAGACTCTAAACCTGCGATTGCCCAGATAATAAATAGCAATAGGCCGAGAACGCATGCGCGTCCCCTTGTTTCATAATAGACGAACAACTGTTTCATTACCAATCCATCCCAATGACACCATATCAATTAATCAAACTACTCTCTCAACATGAAATAGGTTCTCTAGGGTCAAAACCCAATCAGCCTATTGAAAATGCGCGTGTAGGTTGATTCAACGGGGCGCCAAGCTGGATGGAGGCTCCGCTCGATGTCGCGCTCGTTGTTTTGGTTATCGGATGCTGCTTGGCATGCGATCGAACCTCACCTGCCAAAGAACCAGCCTGGAGCCCGGCGCGTTGATGATCGCCGGGTAATTTCGGGCATTCTGCATGTCCTGAAGTCCGGCTGCCGATGGTGCGACTGTTCTGCGGACTACGGGCCGTCTACGACGATCTACAACCATTTCAATCGCTGGTCACGGCGGAGCTTATGGACGAAATTGCTCGATGCCTTGGCCGAGGCGGGTGCGGTCACGAAGAGCACCGCGATCGATAGCACGTACATCAAGGCCCAGCGCTCGGCGTTTGGCGGAAAAGGGGGCGCCAGACACAGGCCATCGGTCGTTCTCGAGGTGGCTGGACAACCAAGGTCCCCGCCCTGACTGACGTGCTGGGCCGACCCTATGCCCTGATGCTGACCGCCGGCAATGTCAGCGACGTGAAGGCTGCGTCGGCGCTGCTCGAACGCGCGGGCCGTATGCGCTACCTGCTTGGCGACAAAGGCTACGATGCCAATAGCTTGCGCAAGACCCTGCGCGAGAACGGCACCGTTCCTGTCATCCCCGGAAGGCGTAATCGCAAGCGCACCATTCGCTATGATCAGCAGCGTTACCGAGGGCGCCACCTCATCGAGAACGCCTTCTGTCGCATGAAGGACTTCCGCCGGATCGCCACTCGCTACGACAAGCTCGCCGCCAACTTCCTGTCCGCCGTGGCGCTGGCCACTGCCGTCGCGTTCTGGTTATGACGGAATTAGAGGAAAGCGCAGTTCATGAACGACGACCAAAACACATCTGGCCCATACCTGCCACCCGGCACGGCGGTCCGTTACGATGGCCTTGAGGAGGGTGGCCCCGAGTATGGGACCGTCGTCCACTGCTGGTTCGACGACGAGATCGGCGCTCACGACTGCTATGTCGCCTTCTTCGGCGACAAGCAGCCGATGGGGAAGCCAATCGAGAAACCGTGTATCCTGCGTTATGCGTCCACATCGCTGACGGTCATCAATACAGCCGCTGATTGAGTCCGAGCCCTAGTACGTGCCATTTATGCCCACGTCCCGTACGTGTAATTACTCAAAAAGATCTCACTCGGACTGCAATTAGATGCCTGAATTTTACTGTGCATCATCGGTAATTATAAGGCCGGCCTGTTCCGAGTTGAGGCCACTTAGGCAAGTACCGGGCAATAAATCTTAACTAACTGGTGCGTATTTTTTGCGGTAATCAAGGCACTTAGCAGAGCTTGACCCCCATTCGTAGACGGGTCGATCCTCCAGCGCCACGGCGGCCCGCCAGTATCGCAGGCCATTACCGTTCCCGTCGCATTGTTGCTGTGAAAGAAAAAACCTCTCCCCATCCGAAAAAAGAGGAACCCAGTGATATAACCATTTGCCGCGTCTTCGCGTAAGCAGGCGCCCCGATCATGAGAGCAATGGCCAGTGCAGCCCGTGTCCCCATCTTGTTTATTCTTATCCTTTGACAATCTCAATTTTGAGAAATTATAAGAGTATTCCAATTTATTTAGGAAAATCAGCAATTGAAAAGACGTCATGGTACGATAATAGTCGCAAAAGAATCATAATTCTTTATCCGTTTATTATAGTAAAGACGGCAATGCGTATTGACCCCTCGGTTTTCATTTTCAGTGATTTCGCCCCCGAAACGCGGTACGATCAGACGTTGTTATCCAAGCAAGTCAATATAGCATGCCCAAAAACGTCGCGTTTCCGCTGCGTAATTTCCCCATCGTGGCTTTAAGTATTTTCATGTTTTATACTGGGTGCCATCCTGCGCTGGTGTAAGGGGATCGCTTCAGCATGGATGCCCGTTAGACCAAGACAGAGTCCCGAATGCGTGGTCGCGAGTTCCGAAAATGCGGACGATTGTCTGGCTGCTCACATCACCTGACGTCACTCTCAATCGAAGCGCCTCCCCGGGCCTGACAGGGCGTGACCCAGTCTGACTGGCATATTCTTCTGCTTTTCCGCCCGACCCTTCAGCTTCCTCCGGCTTGGATAGGCCAGAGTAGAGCGTGAACCACCCTTCGGCACATCTGCCTTCCTCCAGAAGCGGTGCAAGCAGTGATGCCGCCTCGGCCCAGTTATTGATCCTGCCCCGAGCCCTGGCTTGCTGGAGGGCCCCCACTAACTGCAGGCGCTTGCGCGCAGAAACACGACCGAGAAGTGTGCGATCGATGATCGCCAGATCGGCATCGTTCAAATCGAGGCGACTGTTTTCGCTGTCGATCGCAACATCGACGGTCCGCCCGCCTATGTCGATTGAGCCTCGCGCGGGTATTTGGGCCCACAGGCTGGCTGGTCCTCTGAAAATTATATCAGCCATGATCGTCTCGACCGCAGCATCGGCGTCGAACCGCGCTTGAACCGCAAGTGAGCGCCGCTTCACCTCGTTCGAGGCGCCGGCGCTCTTCAACATCAGAAACGCGACCAGGCTGCCGCATAGAAGCAGCAGCCACATCGCGGTGATGAGGACAAAGCCCTGCTCAGTTTTGCGGTGGATGTGCTGCACCGGCTTGCATCGATTTCGCACGTTCAACGAGAGGCTTGGTCTGGTCGAGGCCGCTAATGATATCATCGACGATCGACTTGGCAGCCTCAGGCGAACGGACGACCGTTGGCGTGATCAGGATGATCAGCTCGGTCCTCGCACCACGCTTGTTCTGATTACCAAATGCGCCGCCCACGATCGGGATCTGACTAAGCAGCGGGATACCAGATTTCTGGATGGTTGTGCGCTCGCGGATAAGCCCACCGAGAGCAATCATCTGACCCGAGCGCGTGGTAACTGTGGTTGCCAGACGGCGCTGCTGGATAGTGGGCGAGTTGATGCCCGAGGTCGTCGTCTCGGCGACATCGCTGACCTCTTGCGCGATATCGAGGGTCACCACGCCGTTCTCATTGACCCGGGGTGTGACTTTCAGGATGACGCCTGTATCGCGCAGCTCGATGCTATTGACGATTGGGGCTCCTGCCGCAGACACGCTTTGCGCCTGTTGCGTCACGATTGGAACCTGATCGCCGACCTGCAATGTCGCGGTCTGGTTGTTGAGAACCATCAGTCTCGGCGCAGAAATCACCTTTACGTTGGTGCGCGACTGTAGCGTGTTCAGCACCGCCTGTGCCGACGTGCTGATATAGCTACCGACACGAAGCTGGCACCCTTGTTGTCGAGGATCTCGACGATCTTGGCGAAGTCCGAAAGGGCGCGGGTCAGGCGGTCGACCTTGTAGACGACGATGATATCGATGCGGCCACTCTCGACATCCGCGAGCAGACGTTTGAGCGCGGGCCGCTCCATCGTGCCGCCCGAATAACCACCGTCGTCATACATGGCAGGATCGAGCTGCCAGCCTTCATGCCGCTGGCTGACGATATAGGCCTCGCAGGCCTCGCGCTGGGCATCGAGGCTGTTGAATGCCTGATCGAGACCTTCCTCGGTCGATTTCCGAGTGTAAACCGCGCAGCGGATTTTGCGGGCTCCGGACACCTGCGCCCCGGGAGCCAGAGAGCGTGGACCACGCTTAGCCATGAGCCTGCACTCCCCGCGACGGTGGCAGGGGCCGTCTCGATTTCAGACCGAAGAAACGCGGTCCCGACCAGTGGGCGCCGGTGATCTCGCGGGCGATATGCGACAGCGAGGCGAAGCGGCGGTCGTCGAACAGGAAGCCATCATCGTCGACCAGCACCGCATGGAGCTTGCCGTTCCATTCGCGCAGCAGCCGGGTGCCAGGCTTCCGCACGCTCTTCCTGGTCCACCGGCGATCTCCTCGCCGGGCATGAAGGCGCGAGTGTCTGGTGAAGTCCAGGCCGAGCTTTTTCAATACTTTACGACTATCTGCAGAATAGTTCGCGGACTTAGTCGAATGCACTCGACTTGTCCGTCGAACGGAGCATTGCTTTGCTCGTGAACGCAAGGCCCGACGCGGCCTGAGCGCCGCCCCGACCGGCTGACCGGCGGGGCTTCCGATGGTGGGACCAGCGCTGACGCTGGGTCTGACATCGGAAAGGACACTCACATGACCAAGCTCACCGACATGCAGCTCGTGCTGCTCACCTCTGCCTGCCAGCGCGACGACGGCAACCTGCTTCCGCCACCCGAAAGCCTCGGCGACCATACCGCCCGCATCCGCAAGGCGGTGACCGCGCTGATCAAGCTCGGCATGGCCGAGGAGAAGCCCGACTTCGATGCTGCCCGCTCCTGGCGTCAAGGCAGCGACGCCATCATCGGCGTGGTGATCACAGACGAGGGCCGGGCGGTCATCATGCCCGCCGAGCAACCGAAGCCCGACGCCGAGCCTGCCGCCGAAGGGCGCACCTCGAAGAAGCAGCAGGTGATCGATCTCATGAAGCGGGAAGGCGGCGCAACCCTGGCCGACATCGTCGAGGCGACCGGCTGGCTGCCGCACACCTCGCGCGCGGCGCTGACCGGCTTGCGCAAGAAGGGCCACGAGATCGTGACTGGCAAGGTCGATGGCACGACCCACTATGCCATCACGGTCGCAGCCTGATCATGGCGAGCCTCGAAGACAGACTGGCGGCGCTGGCGACGATGTCGCCAGCGCCGCTGCGCGCCGAGTGGCAGGACAGCTTTCGCGAGGACGCGCCTGACATCTCGCCATCGCTGCTGCGGCTGGCGATTGCCTATCATCTCCAAGAGCAGCGCCACGGCGGTTTGCCAGCTGCGGCGATCAAAATGCTCGATGCCATTGCCAGCGACGATCAGGTCATCGTTGATATGCCGGTGACGCTGAACTGGTTCGACAGATGTTTGCCCTGCTGACGGGCAAGTTCGAGGATGGCGCCGGCATCGCCGTGGACGGGCAAGCGGGCGGTGCATCGATGGCCGATTTAAATGGACTGGCGCAGCGGCTTCATGAACTTGGTCGCGAGTGCATGGTCATCGCGGACGCTATCACCGCGTTGAGCGCCGAAGACCTCTGATGCCAACTTTTGGGCCGTTTGCGGACTGGCAGATAGCGACGAGCAGTAGGGCGAAGGCAGACGTTGCCCAGCTACGTTCGAGCATTGCTGACGGTCAGACGAGAACACGTTAAATGGGTTCTGCGGTCTGAGGCTTAACTCAGCGGAAGTGAGGGATAGCCTAGAGTGGCAAGCGGGGACGAGGCTGGCGGCGAGACTGACTACGTGCTCAATTCAGCCTTCTGGCTGAACGGTCAGGCGCTCGGATTCCCAGTTCAGTTCGACTTGGTGCTCAAGCATCTCCGTCAAGATATGCGCGACGACTGGTATTTCGACTGCCTGCAGTACGACGATCTCTTCAAGGATCCTGCCGAGGCGAAGCGGATCATTATCGCCCTCCTGCAGGACTGGAACGGCGTGTATCAAGGTACGCGCAGCGTTGTCCGAAACATACCGAAGAAAGGATATGGCGAGCGCTACGGCCTGGAGACCGACTTCTTCGACCGCTTCGTTTACCAAGCGATCTGTAGCTTCCTAATTCCATTCTTCGACCCACTCCTCGGCCATCGGGTGCTAAGCTACCGCTACGAACCAGCGCCGCTTAACCCGAAGTACCTGTTCAAGAACAAGATCGACCGTTGGTTCACGTTCGAAGGTGTGACGCTGACATTCCGCAGAGCGCGGCGTCATCTGCTAGTCACCGACCTCAGCAACTTCTTCGAAAACATCTCGCGCGTGCAGATCATAAAAGCGCTCGAAGAGATACGCGGGAGCCCGCCCGACGTCCGACGACGACAGCGCCAGGTCCGTAGCCGGCCAATGGTCGAGGACCTGCGCGGCGCCATCGACGATGCCCTGCGCCGTCTGTCGCCCAAGTCGGCAATGGCCAAGGCACTCGCCTATGGCCGCAAGCGATGGGATGCACTGAGCCGTTTCCTCGACGAGGGCACCGCCGAGATCGACAACAACGCTGCCGAACGGGCGATGCGCACTATCGCCATCGGCCGGAAGAACTGGCTGTTCGCTGGATCGAAGGCCGGCGGTGAACGCGCCGCCGCGATCTACACAGTCATCGAGACCTGCAAGCTCAGCGGTGTCGAGCCGCAGGCATACATCGCTGACGTCATCGAGAAGGTTGCCGGCAACTGGCCAGCTGCGCGCTGGGACGAGCTCATGCCGTGGAACTGGCGCCCTGACTTCCAGACGATTGCCGAAGCCGCCTAGCAAATGTCGCAATTCACCAGTTGCGGACATTCGAAGAATTAGGTCAGTCGCCGTGAACGAAAAAGTTGACCAGCTTGCGGGTGCCCCACCATGTGCCCGCTAGCAGCAGCGTCAGGGCGACCAAGCCAATATACAGGGCCGCGTTGTCTGGCTCACATGGGCGCGGCCGTCCCTCGCATCCTCCACCCGATTGCAGGACCATCACCAGCATCGGAAAGCCGATGAACAGGAGGACGACAAAAGTCGCAAGAACGCCAGCTATAGCGCCGCCGCTTGGAAGCCAGTTTCGACCGGAACGGTTCATGCGCGAAATATGCTAGCCGCAGCCTCGATCGTCAACGACCGCTTCCCACCAATCATCACCGTTCCGCGGTCTTCAAACCACGCTTACTGCCGATGCACGATGCCCTGCTCTTTGAGCACAGACTCGCCGACACGCCAGCTCAAGTCGTCGAGGCCTTCGAAAGCGTGATGACCGAGGTGCTCGGCGGGCGGGTGGCCGGTAAGGCGTCAATCAGCGACTTCGCCGAACGTCAGCAAACTTCGTCCGCACCACGGGAAAATGAAGTCTGACTAGAACAGCTCGTTTGACTTCGACCATTGGAGCCCTTTGAGACCGAGCGGTGAGGAGTAAGCGAGGTCTGAAGGCCGCCTTGCGGGCTAGGCCATCAACAGGCTGATAGCCGCTCTTTGAGCGAGGCGGTGATGTCGGACGAGATCGGGTCAGTGGAGGAAGGAACGAGTAGTCATACGAGGTCTCGTATGACTACGCGGATGGAGATTGCCGGCCGGGTGTCAGGCCGTCGGCACTGGACCGTCGAGCAGAAGCTGGCGATCCTGCGCGATGCCTTTGGGCCCGGAGGCTCGGTCCGCGCGGCCATGGAGCGTCATGAGGTGGGCAGTGGCGCGATCTACACCTGGCGCCGCCAGGCGATGTCGGGTGCCCTGACCGGGATCACCAGCCCAGCGGTGCCGAGCTTTGCCGAGGTACAGATCAGCGAGCCCGCAATGATGTTGCCGGCGCCGTCGTCGGCTGCGTCGGGCAGCGGGCAGATCGGGATCGAGCTTCCGTCCGGCGTGCGGCTGATCGATACGCTGCGCGTCCAACCTACCCGCCTCAAGCGGATGCAGTTCGGCAAGGCGTCCGAGAAGCTCAGTCACGAGATCGCCCAGCTTGAGTTGGCACTCGAAGAACTCGAGGCCGAGGCCGCCACGGTGAGCGCGCGGCGCGTCGATCCCGCCAAGCTCGACCGGCCGGCACCCGTTCGCGCGCTCCCGGACCATCTGCCGCGGGAAGAACAGCGCATTGAGCCCGAGCATGGCAACTGTACCTGCCCTGATTGCGGCGGGGCATTACGCCCGCTGGGCCAGGACAGCGACGAGATGCTCGACGCCGTACCGGTCCATTGGCGGGTCATCCGCACTATCCGCCCCAAGTATAGCTGCCGCGCCTGCGAGAAGGTCGTGCAGGCAGCCGCACCCGTAAAGGCGATCGCGCGGGGCAAGGCTACGTTCGGGACGCTCGCCCATGTCGTGGTCGCCAAGTTCGACCATCACCTGCCGCTCTACCGCCAGGCGGAGATGATGGCCGCACAGGGTATCGATATCGATCGCTCGACGCTCGCCGGATGGGCCGGTCAAGCGTCAGCGCTGCTCGATCCGATCGTCAGCCGCATCCGCGAGGCCGGGCTCACCGCCACCAAGATCCATACCGACGACACGCCCGTGCCGATGCTCGATCCGGGGCGCGGCAAGACCGCAACCGGCAGGATCTGGGCCTATGTCGTCGATGATCGCGGCGCCGGCGCCACCACGCCGCCGCTGGTCTGGTACCAGTTCACCCAGGATCGCACCGGCAGTCATCCCCAACAGCAGCTCACCAGCTTCACCGGATTCCTGCAGGCGGACGGCTATGCCGGCTATGACAAGCTCTACACCACCAACCGTGTCACCGAGGTCGCCTGCTGGGCGCATTTCCGGCGCAAGATCTTCGATATCCACGCGACCAAGCCGACGTCACTTACCACCGACCTGCTGACACGTATCGGGAACCTCTACCGGATCGAAGACGAGATCCGAGGGGCACCACCAGACGTCCGACGACGAGGCCGGCTGGAACGAACCGCACCCTTGGTCGAGGCGTTGCGCACCGCGCTGGACGACGCCCTGCGACGCCTCTCGCCAAAGTCCGAGATGGCCAAGGCGATCACCTATGGCCGCAAGCGCTGGACTGCGCTGACGCGCTTCCTCGACGACGGCCGGCTGGAGATCGACAACAACATCGCCGAACGCGCGATCCGCAGCATCGCGATCGGCCGCAAAAACTGGCTCTTCGCCGGATCGAAGGCCGGCGGCGATCGCGCCGCCGCGATCTACACCGTCATCGAGACCTGCAAGCTCAACGGCATCGAGCCGCAGGCTTACATCGCTGACGTCATCGCCGCAATCGCCGGCAACTGGCCTGCCGCGCGCTGGGACGAGCTGATGCCGTGGAACTGGCGCCCAGATTCCCAGACGATCGCCGAAGCCGCATAGGCAATGTCACAATTCGCCCAAACGTGGCCATCGAGGGTAAGGTCGGCGATCTCCGAAAGCCGACATCCAACCTTAACTCGCTCGATCTATCTATCTCTGCGAGAACGAACATACGGGTGGACGATGTATCGATTTGGCGGTGTCATGTTGGGATTCTCTGTCGTGTCCGGCCTCGCATTGGTTGTGGCTGGTCTACCCGCTGCGGCAGCGAGTGGCGATGCATGGAAGGTTTTTCAAAGACCCTATGGTTGCGGCATAAGTCGATCGGGAACGGGCGACTTATCATCTGATCCGGTATTCTGGCGGCCATTCCGTGGAGAGACCACGATCCTTTTGAAGATTGATACGCCCGAAGGCCAGATCGCCTCGGTCGGGAACAGCGACGGATTTTTAGAGATAGATCAGAATATTCGCCTTCCTATGCATGTTAGCTGGCAATCCGAAATCGATCCCTTAAAGATCCATTGGCCCTCGAAGAAAACGCTATCTGTGAAACTTAAAGAAGGCGTCGAAAGCAATTTCGGTAAGGCGCTCGCGAATGTCAGGGCGGCGCGCATCATATCGAGAGAGGATCAGATTTCGATCACGCTTCCTGATGCAGCAGCATGGCAAGAGGCCAGCTCATGTGTCGCAAATGTTGGCGCAGCGCTTCTCGTGTCTGCCCCGCCTTCGTATAGCAACGGCTCGCGCCCAGACCGGAGTTTGCCAGTGCCGCGCGGGGCAGGAGCTTGGATCAATTCCAATGCCTATCCGCCGAAAGCATTGGCCACTAAAACGGAAGGGGATGTCGGTATAAGAGTGAAGGTCGACAAATACGGTTATCCCATGGATTGCCGAGTCACCAAAGGGTCGGGATCAAACGTCCTTGATGATGCCACGTGCGTCCAGATTATGAAGGTAGCCCACTTTTATCCCGCTCTAAATTCCGCAGGGGTTTCTTCAGAGGCACAATGGGAAACAGTTATTAAGTGGCGCGTGCCTTGAGGCGCTCGTTCACTCACCGGATGCCCGGATGCCGCTGCCTTTGGCGGCTATAGCCCAGCACGTTGCCCGAAGCTGCCGGTCTCAAATCCATCAGTTTTCACCGTTCCGCGGTCTTCAGACCACGCTTACGGTGAGGAAACGGGCGAACCGCTAGCAACCAAGCGTGTCTTCCCAATATTCAATGGGCGACCGATTTAGGCTTAGTGAGCCGTCAGCCGAACTGCCGCGTTTAGGGCGCACATCGTTTAGATTGTGAATCAGCCTGCCAGCTTAGCATTTTGAAAAAGTCGTATCTTCCTCGCCCCGACCTGGCCAGGATGCTCCTGCGCCAATTCCATGCCTTCCATCTCAGCGCGAAGCCGGATGTAGCCGCGAAGGATCGGCTCGCGCAGCTCATACCAGCCTTGGCGCGAACCATGCAGAACCTCGCCATGACTGACTTGCTTCAAGGCGTTCATTCGCTGGTTAAACTTCGAGCGATCCAACAACTTACGACCCGGCCGCTGCTTCATGATGTCGCAGTATGAGACGTAGATATCGGAGCTCCGGCGCTTGAACTCGTGGTGGTCTGCGACTGCCCAAAGAACTTCTTGATAATCGTCGTTATATTTGTGAGTCGCCTCCTCATATAACCTCTTGAGGGTAGGTTCTATTCCCTTAACTGCTTCGACAACCGCTTGCATGTATAGATCGGGCCTTGTGACCGCGACCGCTTGATCGTCATCGAAGGCTCCCCAAAAAAGCTTCTCGCAAACCAAATGAATGTAATGGGGGAAGCCGTCGCTCATCGCTCCAATTCGAAACTCGCTCGCGTTGTCAACGGAAACTCCCAGCGCATCAGCCGCGCCTCGAATAATTTCTAACCGACCTTCCCAGTCGAGAGGCTGCAAATGCACCGCTTCAATATAGCGGTAACAGGAGTGATGATCCGCTAACAAATCTTCGAGTGAGGTGCCGATCCCAGTGAAGAATACTTTGATCGGGACGCGCTGGTCCCCCAACTGCTTGATGAGGTCCGCAAAAAGCTCTCTATCTTTCGAGCTTGCGATCTTATCGAACTCATCAAGGATAACGACAGGTTCCCCTTGATCCGCCTCAGCGCAGTAACGAAGAACTGACACTGCCTCGTTAATAGAAGCAAGTGTCGGAACTGCTCGCTCTTGAAGCTGCGTTTCCAACATAGCGGAGATACCGAACTTTTGAATGCCGACGCTACGCTTCGTGGTCTTTGATGGCCCAACCGGGAGAAAGCTCAGCAACTGATTGCCGATATCGCGAATCAGCGTTTGGAAGTCCTGCCCATTACAGGCGACTTGGACCGGAGCCCGATCTTCTGGACTCAGATAATTGCCCATAGCAATAGCGAGCGAGCTTTTACCGACTCCTCGATCACCGTGAATAAAGACCTGCCGACCAGGGGAATGAAATGCCCTACGAATCTGTTCGATCTGCTCGACGCGACCACATAGCAGATTGAGCTGATTTATCGGGCTGCTCGGCGACAGATGTGCGTTTAGGATTGTTACAAATTCAGGCTCAGACAGGTTTGCAATGCTCATAGACGAAACGTTGCAGAACATAATAGGAATATCAAGATGCCTGTCACCAGGAGGAGCAAGCATCTGTGGATATCAAGAAAGTTTAACTAGTCCTCAAGCACTCCTATGCGACGGGCTTCTAAAAGTGATGGACGATTTGGTCACGAGCCAGACTAAGCGGCAGCTTTTGACACCGCGGTCGGGCTGGCCGAAAGACCGATTCTAGGGCGCTTTCCGGCCAAGCGGCTTTCAACCAGATTCTGCCGATTTCGCGCTATGGGCCTGCAAGCAGTTGTTATTCTGCGGCCATCGGGCCAAAAATATAAACGGACGCAATCCTGTCGACGAACGTCTGCGGCGAAGCGCCCATCAGATTTGTCAGGACGATGACCGCCAGATCCTCATCAGGAGCGTTGATACCGGTTGAGCCAGGCGATCGCCTCCTGCATTGGCGCGGCTGAGAGCTTCACCGCAACGGTGCGGCCGATCTTGGTTCGCGTGATCAATCCGGCATCAGACAAAACGTCCAGGTGCTTCGTCATGCCGGGAAGTTTTAGCGAAAACGGCTGCGCCAGTTCGCTGACCGAAAGCCCAGGCTCTTCTATCAGGCGCTGCAGGACGCCTCGCCGGGTAGGATCGGCCAGTGCCCAAAAAATACGGTCTATATCCGATGTTCTATGCTTCGCCATATAGCGAAGTATCGTTGTCGAGGCTGGCCAAGTCAATCAGCGAATAGGTCCGCCAAACGGATGGCTGCTACTGTCAGGAGCAGACGCTCGCGCCGCCTCCTCGTAAGTGCGAAATTGGGCGGATCGGATAGCCGGACCCGATCGCAAGGTTTCATCCTAAGCTGTTGAGCGTTCGGAACCCGATGGCAATGTCTCCGATCTCCACGCATCTTAGATACGTTCGAGCGGCAGGCGCCTTTGAAGTGCTTGGCCTCCGTCAGCGGCGCACTGTGGCGGTTGGCGGCGATCGGTTCAACTCGCTCGATTTATCCGCCAAGCCGTTCGAAAATGAAGCCGATAATTGGCAATGTCTATCCAGCCATGAGGACGCGTGAGACAAAGAAAATCGCGTTAACGGGTCCAAAATAATAGAACAGTTTTCCGTCTTTTTCTCGGACCCGTTCTGGTCGCTCGTTTGTTATACCAAGATGCAGAGTAATATCGACATCTCGCTGATAGACAACCACAGCATTATATTCGATAAGGATCGGCTCATTCGCAGATATGTTTGAATCGCGAAGCGGTTCGCCCCCGCGACGGCAGCAACCGAGAACGTGCGGCTTGACCGCCGCATTGGCCTGCGCATCGCCGGCAGCGTCGAACTCAATAAGCGCGCAACGTCCGATCAAAGAGCCCTTTGCCCGAGGCGCCGGTCTACGGCTGTCAAGAGGCTGCTTCGTTTTCAATATCCAGCGAGGGACCGTGTCATGCTTGCAACCTTTACGATGGACCGGTTTCCCTGCGCTAAGGCGTCGCATCACTCGACATATTATTCCGCACACGTGGGCGAGCAGATCCGCATCGTAGCCCTGGAGAACGACTTCCGCTCGCTGCTGCTCGATCGCATGGACGAGTCGCAAGTGCTTGATCACTGCGAATTCATCGCGGCAGCGAAGGCCCGCAATGGGATCTTCGACGTTGCCGGAATGATCAGCGTGACACTGCAGGATCGCTGACGTGCGGAATTACCGCCCGTCCGCGAATGGGTCGGAATTGAGGCTGCCCCCGAGTTGCGGGGTCCAAGCTGCGACCGTCCCACGTTGCTGTCTCTTCGCGGCGTAGAGCGCGGCGTCCGCCCTTGACGATAAAATCTCCAGATCGACCCCGTCGCGCGGCGCAAGGGCGATCCCCACGCTTGCGCCGATCGTGATGATAACACCGTCGATATCGAACGGAGTTGCAAGCAAGGCCACGAGCCGACAGGCTAGATCGACTGCCTGGCTCTCTGTCTCGATCCCTATCTGCAAGACCGCGAACTCGTCGCCACCGACGCGCGCCGCGGTGTCGCCCCACCGGATGCTATCCGAAATCCGGCTTGCGACCGCTTTAAGCAACGCGTCGCCCATCGCGTGGCCGTGCAGATCGTTCACTGGCTTGAACAGGTCGAGATCAATCAAATGCAACGCCACAAAAGCCTCGCTATGGTTCACCGTAGCGAGACCCTCAACGACCCGCTCTCTTAGCAGGAGCCGGTTCGCGAGACCGGTCAGGCCATCCTGCCGAGCGAGGTCGGCAAGAGCCCGGCGCGAGACAAGCTGATCAACTGTTGAGCGATACAGAAAACGAGAGGATTCAAGGCTGCCGGCGCCGAAAGTGATGAACAACAGCGCCATCGCGCTATATGGCACATCATAGCCGGCGGCGTCCCCCATATGGGTCAGGAACCCGATGATCAGCGGGATCACCGCTGCGGCGAGACTTGCGAAGTAGATCTTCGGGCGGATGCCGATCCGTACGACGAGACCGGCGCCATAGGCAAAACCGAGCCCGGTCACGACCATATGAATGGCCACATCATCGTTTTGGAGCACCCAGATGTTCAGGCAGCCGAGAAGGGCGCCGAAGCCGATGCTGCCGATCGCATATCTGCGTTCCCAAGTCTGGGCGTCGGTCCTGCTCAACAGGGTTACGGATATCCTGCGCCGAAATGCCAGCAGCGACAGGATGCGCAGCGAGGACCAGAGCAGCATCGCGATGCCGATCCCGGCGGTTACCATGCTGTGCGAACGGTTGGCGATGACCAGAGCGAGGCACCCGGCGGTGATGCCGACGATAGTGATCGGCACCATCGCTCCGTAGAGCATCGCTACCAGTTCGCGATAGACTTCGCTTGGTAGCCGCTCAGCCATTCGAAGCCTCCGGCGTAAGCCAGTTTTCGAAAACGGAAATAATAAATCAGCTGCCATTCGCCCTTTCTAGGGATTAAACGTTAATATTGATGCCATGGTTTACCGCTGTATTAATAGTTGCACGGAAGAATTTGCCTGATCCCGAGGATGTGCTGAAGTCAATACTCCGACGATAAGAGCTGGCGCGGCTCTCCGTATAAATACCTACTATATTTTGTTTTCATTTTCACCAGCGTTTTATTCAGGTCGGCGGAGGCTAGCCTGTAAATTTCCTAGGAACAGAAATGGGTGATAAGGGTTTTAGCAATGAAACGATCCGCCCGGATCGCGGACTCAAATAATGCCTATGCTTGTAGATATAACGGCCGATCTAGCCGAATGTAGGGCGGAAGTCGAAAAGGTCAGGCACGAACTCGGCCTTTTCCTTGTCGCGGCCGAAAAGACACGAATGGCGATGCTATTCACTGACGCTTCGGTGCCGAGTGCTCCGATTATTTTCGCGAATGACGCCTTCCTCAGATTGACGGGCCTGGCTCGGCAGGAGGTGATCGGCACCTCCTTCACGGCCCTGTTGGCACGCGGCACCGGTTCCGATCCGGCGGCCGAAAACGGAAACGCGATTGCTGACCTTTCAGGCGACGAACCCGACATATTCTACCGTCGGAAAGACGGCGCCATCTTCTGGGCGTCGCTCTTCATCTGTCCAGTGTTGGATGAGCATGGCGACCTGGTCCAGCACTTCATATCCTTGATCGATCATACCAAGCATCACGACAAACAGGCGCAGTGCGAAATGTTGCTCGATGAACTCAATCATCGTGTCAAAAACACGCTGTCGACGGTGCAGTCGATCGTTCAACAGTCGCTTTTGGCGACCACCGATCCCGCCGAAATCCAGGAATCGATAGAGTCCCGGCTCCTTGCGCTTTCCCGGTCGCACGATCTCCTGACGCGACGTCATTGGGAAGGCGCAGCTCTCCGCGATCTCGTTGATGCTGTGCTGACGCCGTTCAGCTCACGGTCGAAGGCGCGGCCCATGTTGTGCGTGACACGAATCCCGCTTTTTGCCGGCTGATCGGCCGCCCCCGCGAGGACATCATCGGCAAACCACTTTGCGCGTTGCTGCCCGAGGATCCGGAATGTCTCGCGCTGCTTGACCAAGTCTACCGCACGGGAAAATTTGGCAGTCTCCAGGGCCAAGAGCATGCCGAGCCGGGTCCAGTCTTCTCGTCATACGTCCTGTGGCCCGTGACGACCGACAATCGTACGTCCGGCGTGGTGATCCAGGTGACCGAAACTGCGCCCCTGCATGCGAGAACGATGGAAATGAATGAGGCGTTGCTGCTCGGTGCGCTGCGCCAGCACGAGCTCGCCGCGAGTGCGGATGAGGCCAACGTGCTTTTGCAGGCTGAGATCGTCCAACGGATCCAGTCTGAGCGCGACGCCCTGATGCTAACGACCGAGATATCGCACCGCATCAAGAATAATCTGCAGATCGTCATTTCGCTTATCGGCGCGGAGATCGGACAAATACCGGCAGCGTACGCCGAGGGCTATGTCGCGATGGAGGCGCGCATCGCCGCCATTGCAGAACTCTATAACCTGATCTCGCAATCCAATGAGGTCGGCACCGTTCCCCTGGACGCATATCTAGTAGAGCTGGTGCGGACCATGTCGGCAAGCCTGCTCGAACCCTCGTCGGCGATAAGAATTGAGGTGGAGTCCGTGCCAATGGAGCTCGACTCGGATCGCGCCGTGCCCTTTGGTCTGCTGGTGAATGAACTGACCACCAATGCCATCAAGCACGCGTTTCCCGATGGCACCGGCCGTCTGAAATTGAGCATCGGCGCAGTCGGCGATCAGATCGGGTTGACCGTCGCTGACGACGGCGTCGGCATGGACAATAAGGAACCATCGCCGGACGCGGAACGGCATGGTTCCGGCTACGTGTCGATCTTCGTTCGGCAACTAGGCGGCACCATGACCGTAAACGGATCGGACGAACCTGGAACGGTTATCCGTATCCTGTTCCCGTTGCGGCTCGACTCAAAGCTCGTGCCGGTTCGCTGCGAACCATAGCCGCCGAGGGGCTCGCTCTGAGGGCGAGCCGTTGTCGCTAAACCCGCCAGGAGCCGATCTGGCTTTTGAGCAGCGCCGTTGCTCGGCCGGTCACAAGCGCGCTGCCTGGCGGTCAGCCGCGTAGCCCCTAGCCCGCAGTTTGCACCCACGGCTCTGTATTTAAACCGCCGTCCTTATCTGGTTCTCGACATCGATCGCCGCGTCGCGAATTCGCTTCGCTGTCTCCAGCGCAGCTGCTGGCGTTAGCGTTACATCCAAATCGGCCGGACCATGAATATGGACTATGATGCCCTCCGCGTCAGCTTCGCTTGGTTCATTGTGCACAGTTGCGGAAGCGGACGCCGGTCAGCGCTCGCCATTATCCAGTCTCTGGCAAGCACCATGGACGTAAAAACTTCCGCATTGGAATCGGCAACCCTGATCGCCTGCAATTTGGCAATTCGGTGGCTGTGACGACCGCCGTCCGGTCCGCATGAAGCGGGCCCAGTCGCGCTACCATGGATCGCAATGCGTCAGCGACATGCGAAGGTTGCGCGCCCCTCGATCGAGTGTCGATGATGACTAACCTTGGTCGGCCGACAACACGTAATTTCGCGAGTTCGATTCGAAGAGCCTTCTCGTACGATATCACCGTCTCTAACGACCATAATCCGGTTCGGGTGACGGTCAGTAGGGATATGTCGGGCTCAAGCTTAAACTGAAACATGCATAGCCTCGCCGATGGCGGGGAGTACTGGAGCGAGACCAGAGAATGCTGGACACCTTGAGCGGTCGCTTAGATCGGAATAGCTCGTAGCTCTGCTGCTTGAGCCTTTAACCGCATTCCCAGCCCGTCAGCAAAAGCCTTCTTACCTAACGCGTTAGCAGCCATGATCACCAGTTCCTCCGCGGCCTCCACTGCCGCACGAGGAGTAAGTGATATGTCGACAGTCTCCGGGCCAAGCACGACGACCTCGCCTGGGGCGCAACTGACGATGGGAGCGTCGTCATGAATAATCCTGATCACGATGGGCTCTCCTATGAACTCGGACACGACGGTAACACAAACTACGATAATATTTGGTGCCGCAAGCATGAAATGACTAGAAGGCACGATAATTAAATAACAGTGAATCGACGTTATTGGTATAGCCGTCTATCGCGTCTGAAAAAGAAAAGATGGGCGTTTTGAGCCATATTTTCACATACGCTGGATTAGGTTTACTACGTAGGAGGCTAACGCGAGTTTGATCCGCAAGTCCGCGACTCAGGCGACCGCGAATGCCCCTCCAATGCAGTCCCCTAATTAGCACTAGGTGTTTAGTCCCGGCATTTGATGGTGCGGGTTGATTGTAAACCTTTCGGGCTCGGTTGCCCAGATTTTGCAGATGTATTCGTAGGGTGTCGGGCCGCGCAGCGTTTTGAGCCGACGGGCATAATTGTAGGCATCGATGAAGTCGCGGAGATGGGCTGTCAGCTGTGTATGGCTGTCATAGTGATAGCGTTTGACGACCGCGTCCCAAAGGGCGGCTTTGTCCCAATGTCGGTCGCTAGAGCCACCCCGCCCCATTGCATGTACGAACGGCATGTTTTGGGATCGCACCGAGCGGGGTCGAACGACCGATTATGGGGCGCATAGCTGACCGGCAGCTGACGGACCAATCCAAGCCATTCCAGATTGAGCGCGCGAACGGCACTCCAGACCGAACCTGCCGTTCGCCTTCCGTCGAACCGCTCCTCTAGGAGAAGGAAGGACTCGGCCAACGAAGTCATCCATCCGTATGGCTCGCGCTTCTGGAGGCCTCCGTTCAAGCGGCTAGACCGGACGGAGTAGCAACGAGGATTGCAATCGCGCCCGCGCCGAGGCAGACACATTTGGTATTGCATCGTGTTGAACGTCTCGTCTTCAAAGGCTTGCAATGGACTGGGCACTTCCCGCGCATTCCATGCCTTGATTAGCTTGGGCGAGCGCCGGTAGCGTAGGGCCTTGGCTTGCTAGGGGGGCAGGTGACCAGGTTTCGATTCTCTCCGCCGGCCGTCACGGACAATCTCGTGCTCGCCTATCCCTTTGACACAGCCGCGCGCGCCCTCAGTGAACAAGTGCGTGTGCGGTCAATTAGCATGTGTTAGAATCCGCAAAACGCCAGATGATGTGGGAGAGCAACGTGCGAGTCAGGCAACCCGCTTTCGACTTTTCGCAGACCAACGCCCGTTGGTCGCCGAATGTCGAATATGCACACCGCCAGAGCGGTTTGTCTCTGACGATTCCGGGGCTGGAAAGGTTCCTCAACCGGGTCATGGCCAAGGCCCGCAGCCAGATCAAGGGCGACGACCCGGCGTCGGTAAAGCTCCGCGCGGAGATCTCGACCTTCATCAAGCAGGAATCCTGCCACTATTCGAACCACGAGCAGTTCAACCAGATGATCGCCAATGCTTATGAGGGCATTCCGCAGATCGAGGCCATGGTCGAAGCTCATTATGCGAGGTTGTTGGAGAAGCACTCGCTCGCCTTCCTCGTGGCCTATTGCGAGGGATTTGAATCGCTTGGGCCGATAGGATCCCAACTTACCATCCGCGGCAAGACGGCCAGTTTGATGGAGGGTGCAGATCCCAATGTCGCGATGTTGTTTCGGTGGCATGCCATGGAAGAGTTCGAGCACCGCACCGTCGTATTCGATACGTTCAAACGGGTCCACGGCGGGTACCTAATGCGCGTCGCCGCATTCTTCTACCAGCTGTACTGGTTCAACAAGCTCTCTAATGCCGCAGCCACGCACCTGCTGGAGGCTGATCGCGCGAAGATGACGCCAGAGGAGCGGGCTGCATCGGAGCGTCGTGACAAGGACAATCGCAAGAAGCAGAGCAAGGTGTTCATGCGGCACCTGCCGCAAATCCTGGTGCCGTGGTACACCCCACACCGCCTCAAGGTGCCTGATGATTTCGCCTCCCTCGAGCGCGAGCTCGATGACGATTGGATGGGCGGCGCTCAACGTGCCTGACAGCTGTGCCACCTGAACGCTGGAAGTCCGGGCTAGGGTTATCGGCTGACAATCACGAGGAAGGCGAAGAAGGTCTCGATGAGCCGCAGGGGCGATTGCTGGGACAACGCCGTGACCGAGACACTGTTCGGTTCCAACGGCTCCACGGCATGCGTTTCGGAACACGGCGTCAGGCCGAGAACGAAGGGATGGAATGGATCACTTTCTGCAACCATCAAGGGCAGCCTTCGACGCTGGGTTATACAAGCCCGATGGCCTTCGAGCAGATATGGCTTGCCGGGGAAGATCAGCCTGGCGGCAATGCGGCAAGGGAACACTGGACGAGGGCAAGGGCACATGGAACCAGAATCAATCCGCATAGATGTTGCTCAGGCCACCCTCAGTCGCATTGAGCGCCGACTTGCGGAAACGCGCATTGGCTATGCACCCAACGACGACGCTGGATGGAAATACGGAACCGACGCCCGCTATCTCGGCGAACTGGTCGCCTACTGGCGCGATCTCTACGACTGGCGGGCTGAGGAGGCCCGGCTCAACCAATGGCCACAGTTTCGCGCCAACATCGACGGCATTGACGTTCAGTTCTATCACGTCACCAAGAAGGGCAACCACCCGGTGCCGATCGTGCTGACGCACGGCTGGCCAGGCTCGGTCGTGGAATTCCTGGAAGTCATCCCACTGCTGTCGGCGGCGGGGTTCAGCCTGGTGGTGCCTTCGCTGCCGGGCTTCGGCTGGTCAGGGAAGCCGGCGCGGCCGATCGGGATCAGCGAGGTTGCCACCATGTGGCGCAAGCTCATGGTCGACGTGCTCGGCTATCCCCGCTTCTTCGCGCAGGGCGGCGACCTCGGCTCGGCCGTGACCAGCCAGCTGGGCCTCGACCATCATGACACGGTGCCGGCCATTCACCTCAACTTCCTGTTGCCCGCCATGCCGGGGCCGGACATGTCGCCGGCCGAGCAGGAGTACCGGGCCAGGTACAAAACGGTGACCGACGCCGAGGGCGGCTACTCGCACGAACACCGGACTAAGCCGCAGACGATTGGCTTGGCCCTGCATGACAATCCGGTCGGCTGGGCGGCCTGGGTGGTCGAGAAGTTCCACCGGTGGGGCGATACCAAGGGCGACATCGAGAGCCGATTTAGCAAGGACGAGCTGATCACGAACATTATGAGTTATGTGGCTACGGATACTGTCATCTCGTCAATCTGGATGTACTGGGGGCTGCTCAACCGGCCGCGCACCATGGGTCGGGTGCCGACGCCGACCGCGGCGGCCTGCTATCCGGCCGAATTTTATCCGCAACCGTCGCGGGAGATGGCGGAGAAGGCCTACAATATCGTGCGCTACAAGTCGATGCCGTCAGGCGGGCACTTCGCGGCGTTCGAGGAGCCGCAGCTCTTTGCCGAGGATGTGGCAGAGTTCTTCCTCGGGCAGCTTGGAGCCCTGTCGCGTTAGACGAGGATGCTTATAGCAGCCCGGCTGACCGGGAGTGAAGCGCCCTCGGTTTCGGATTGGGGGACAAGTGGCACCGCGAGTTCGCCGTGCGGGCGATTAGAGCGGTTTCCGCACGACCTGACTCGCTTTGCAGCGGTTTGTGATTCAGCCTCCGTGCTGGTGGCCGGAGGCCAGCATGGATGGCACGAACGCTTTCACCGGATCTTTGGGACAGGATTGTCGCAGCGATCGATAACGGGCAGAGTTGCCATGCAGCGGCGCATGGCCAATGAGATGCAAGCAAACGAGACAGGTCCTGTCCTCTACAGTTTTCGGCGCTGCCGCTACAAGACCCGCCGCTCAGCCGCCGTGGTTGAGTGGCAAAATCTAATGGCCTGAGCAGACACACTCAAAGGGCCAGCTGCGTCGATCGGAGACAAGTTGCCATCCGACTGACAGCACCCTCGGGCGAGGTCTTGAAGTAGCGGAACGGTTTGGCTGGTTTTCGGCGACGAGGTATGCCTCTGCCCAACCCTGCCCCAGCCGCTGCCGCATCATGGCAGATTGCCAGCCGCGTATCAGCAGCCGCTATTTCAAGATTGTGGGATTGACAGGGGAACCCACGGCGCCTGTAAAGCCGAGCGGCGGCGCGCATAGCAGGAAGCTATTTTGACCATCGGCAGCACAATCATCGGCCAGCGCTTCGAGGTCGAACAATTCGCCCAAAGGCATTCCCATGTCGCGCAAGCATAGCATGTGCAGTGGCAGGCACATCTCGTCGTCCAGCGTATCGGGTCCGATATGCTCGACCGCCGCGTTATCACAGCAGACGGCGGCCAAGGACTGATCATACAGCCATTCGGCGCATTGCGCCGAGAGACCGGGAAAGTTCGTGTTGAACGCCTCGACGTCGTGCAGGACGGAAAATCTGCGCATATGGCCCGTGCGCACCAGCACGATGTCCCCCGGCTCTATAGTGACGCCCGCAGCCTGCGCTGCCCGATCAAGTTCATCGGGCCCGATCGCATGATCACCCGGCAGCATCGGCACGCCGTGGAGTCTGGCGATATCCAGCAGGACGCCGCGCGACATGATGCCGGGCGACGCGAGATGTTCGACTCCGAGACATTTAGTGCCCGTTGATGTGAGCGCGTCTTGCGCCTTGCACCCGTTATATAGTGTTCCGTCATAATGAACGTGGCTGAGAGCGTCCCACTGCGTCGCGGATTGGAGCGACATGTGCACGACATCGTCATTATGGCGCGCTGAAGGATAGCGCGCGCTGAAGGCTTGATCCATCACATTCATGTACAATTGCGGATTGATCCTGCCGCTTTGTACGCCTTGCGGTCCCTTGCGGTCGAATCGCATGCCGAGGCTGAACATCTTGCCCTGTCTTGCCGAGCCGACCGCCCTCATCAGCACTTCGGGATTGATGTGGTTCAAGGTGCCGCGGCTGTCGTCATCGCCCCAACGGCCCCAGTTTCTGACCCTTTCGGCCAGAATATCGAAATTGATGCGCTTCATGCCGCTCTCCTGCTCACATCGGCCGAAGGCGGACACTGGTGGCCGCTCCTCGTCCTTGCTCATTCTTCAACACTGCCGAGTGCCGGCGGTCGGTCCGTTCGATAAACGAATTTGCGGGCGGCCCTGGCACCGGCATATCAACGGGCCCTAAGTTCAGATCCTCCAGTTTCGGCCGGGTGATCATCTCATGCCAATCTATATGCGGCCAGGGCTGATTGACCAGCAGTCTGCCATTACCCACATAATAGTTCTTGCTGGCGGTCGTCTTGTCGAGCAGCCATATTGTCCCCGCCGCCTTCTCATCCAGGTCTTCGTTGAATTTGCGGTAGGCTTCCCCCTCTACCTCTACCGTGGCGCAGCCTTTCTCCAATGCGGCAATGATGACGGATGCGATATATTTGGTCCATATCTCGATCTGCGTCGGCAGGCCTGCTCCGCCTCCGCTCGTATTCTGCGAATTGGGGCCGTACATGATGAAGAAATTGGGGAAACCGGGAATCATCATGCCCAGATAGGCTTTGACGCCGTCCACCGCCCACCGATCCTGCAAGTGCATTCCATCCCGACCGACATAGTCGGCCGGCCAGACATATTTTTCGACGCTGAAGCCTGTGGCCGTGACGATCATGTCGATCGGACGCTCGCGCCCATCTGCGGTGACGATGCCGTGCCTGGTCAACCTTTCTATGCCATCCGTCATCAGCTCGACATTGTCTCTGAGCAACGCGCGGTACCATCCGTTGTCAACGATCATCCGGCGGGCAAAAGGAGGATAGTCAGGGGTCAGCCTGGCCACCAGGTCGGGACGGTCGCCCACCTGTTCCCTGATATATCCTTCCAGAAATTCGCGCACGGCATCGTTCTGCCGGCTGAATGTGCCGCCGGCGGCCTGCCAGGCTGGATCAGGGGTCAGGAGGCCGTAGAGATCCATGGTGGACAGGGCACCGGTATAACGGCTCCAGTTCCAATAATAGGGCACATGCTTCATCAGCCAGCGCACTTCGTCAATGACGGGCGCTCCATATTGCTCGCGAGGCGTAATCCACTGCGGCGTGCGCTGAAAGACTGATACTGTCTTCGCCCGTTCCGCCACCTGGGCAAGCAATTGGATGCCTGTCGATCCATTTCCGATGATGGCGACATTCTTATCCGCGACGCTCTGGCTGTCCGACCAGGCCGTCGTGTGAACGATGTCGCCGCTGAACTGATCGATCCCTTCGACGTCGATCTGCTTGGGCGAGGCGAACAGGCCCGACGCACTGATCACGAAATCGGCCGTCACCGTACGTCTCGTCCCATCGGGGCCGGCGACGTTCACTTGCCACCGCGAGGTCTCCGGGTCGAATGTGGCGCCCTGCACTTCCGTGCTGAGCCGCAGGTTCTGCGTCACGCCATATTTGTCGGCGATATATTCGATATATTGCCGCACCTCCTGCTGTTGGGCGAAATGCTCGGTCCAGGGATAGCTCTTCTCAAAGCTGAATTCGTACACCGCGCTGGGCGTGTCGACCCGTGCGCCAGGATAGGTATTGATGCTCCACGTTCCGCCCACCTCCGGCCGGCGCTCGAAAATCACATAGGGGATGTCCAGATTCTGGAGCTGGACGCCCATACCGACACCGCTGAAACCAGCGCCGACGATTGCTACGAGAAAATCATCGGGCAAAGGGTGTCGCGCACCCGTCCACTGCGCGGCCCAGGGAAAAGGATCGAAGGCCGGAATCTCCCGTCGGGCCAGAAACTGCGTATCGTCGAGCGGATCCCCCGCCATTTCCATGAGATAGCGCAAATCACCGTCTTCGGGCACGTGCGGCTCATAAGACACGCCGTCGCCCGTCAGAAATTCCAGACCCTTTTCCACCAGCGTCTGCCGATAGGTCTCGGGAAGCTGATATGACACCCCGGCCCCTCCCCGAACTGTCTTCGCCTCTGGTTTCATGGCGGCGATTTCGGGGTCGCGCGTAGCTTGGTATAGCGCCATCCGTAGCGTACCGAGATCCGCCTGCTCCAGCGCACGGCGTATGAACGATGTGTCTGTGTGCTTCACCGATTGGCTCGCTCTGTCTTGAATAGCAGGAAACGGACTGGAGACAGTGCTCAATTCCCGTTCCGCCGGCCGTCCCATGGAAGACAGACGCGATATCACCTCTCGCGCGAGACCTGGGAGAACCGATGGCCCGGGAAGCGCGAATTACGTAATGACGCATTTCGCTGGCGTGCGGATATTCACCCGCCTGCGGCGAAAGTCCTAGCGCCAGCGGCCGCCGGTCACATCGCAGGCCAGTGGGGCCGGCGATCTGCACCGGCCACTCATGACCGTAAATTGTTGCGAATGGCTCGACGCATCAGATTGACCATTTCCTGTTCGCGCGGCCGCACGCGCCAGATGGGGCCGGCCATGCCCAAAACCGCGTTCCGAATGCCGTCGCCTTCCGGCAAATGCATCCCCAGGGTCCACATGTCATAAGGGGGGCGCAGCCGGTCCGGACTGCTGCTGTCGATCTTCCGCCAGGAAAAGCCCTTCATCCTGAACAGCCGAATTTGGTGAAGAAACGATGCCCCCCAGTCCTCTTCATTGGCAATCACATATTGCCGGCGCGATCGTCGGATGAGTCTGGATATGGCTGTCGATGTCTTGGCGGTGAGCACGGCACTGCCAATCGTGGAGCCCAGAACGGGTAACTTGGTTCCCACTTCCGGCGTCACCCCCTCGCCTCCCTTGAATGCCATGATCTGCATCGCGCAATCATTCTGGACCGTGAGGGTCACGGCCTCGCCGCTGCAGGCGTGAACCTCTTCCACGATGCCGAAAAGTCTGTCCATGCTTGTGCGGGCATCGCTGAGCCGGTGCCCCATCCGGACGGCGCGGAAGGATGGCCAATATCCCATGGAATCCGGATCGATGAGAAGATAGCCGCCGTCCACCATGGACTTGAGCAGTTGATTGGCGCTCGAGCGCGCCAGATCGAATGCCTCCGCGATGTCGCTGGCCCGCCGCGGGCTGTCCGCGTTCGCCAGGAAGTCCAATATGTCCAGCGCCCGGGTAGCCGACTTCGAATGGTTTTTGCGCTGGGAAAGCATGCCCATCTCTCCGCTTCGTCTGGCATCTGGGCCAGTCGATATTCTTCGACCCACAGATATCAGAGCCAGGTGAACGTGTGAAGGCGGCCCCTTGCGCCCCCGCACGGAAATTCCCGGTGGGCGAAACTGGGCCGATCAGGGGCGGCCGGCCTGCCTGCCCGATCGAGGTTCATTCCGTCGCCGCTCAAACCGAAGGATTGTCCTGACGCGTCTCCAGGCCGAATTGCGATGCGAATTCAGGGCCTTCGAGCATGAGGCCCAATGTCCATGCGGACATCCATGCACCATCGACAACCAGGGTGTGTCCAGAGATGTAGTTCGCCATGGCGGAGGAGAGGAAGCGCACCGCGTGGCCGATATCATCCGTCTCGCCGTGGCGCTTGAAGGGAACCAGGCTTGCTTCCATCTTCGCCCGAACCTCTGCGGCCGAAGGAGCCGCAGCCTGGCGATCCGTGAGGATGGCGCCCGGAGCAACGGAGTTGACCCTGATCTTGTACTCGGCCAGTTCGACGGCCATGGATTTGACCAGGTTGATCAATCCTCCCTTCGCTGCGCCGTAGGCAGCATGATGCGGCGCCGATTGCAGGCCACTTACGGACGAGATCGCCGTGATGGCTCCCGGTTTCCCCCGGCGGATCAACGAACGTGATACTGCCTGAGCCGCGAAGGCGAAATATCGCAGGTTGCGATTCAGATCGAGTTCCCACTGTTCGAGAGTCATGTCGAGGAAATGAACGAACTGGGCCTGACCCACGATAGCCACCATGATGTCCGGTCCGCCAAGCTTCTCCTCGACCTCGGCCACGATGCGCCCAGCTGACGCGGGATCCAGCACATTGTCCACGATCGGCAGGCTTCTGCGACCAAGCGCCCTGACCCTGTCCGCAACGGCCTCTGCGCGTTCCATGTCGATATCGACAATGGCCACATCGCACCCGACCTCGGCGAGCAGGCGCGAACTGCTCTCCCCCATCCCAAGGCCGCCGCCAAGCACGAGCGCGACCTTGTTCTCCATGCCGAACATATGAGCAGCATCAACCATCAGATCTCTCCCTTTTTTACTGAGCCAACCAAGCCCTTCCGTACCCCGCCGTCGCCGCATGATTCAGCCTGGACAAGGATGCGGAAGTTTTTCGTGTTTTCCGGTTTTTTATCGAACCGCAGACCACACTTGCCTCGCGAAGACTTCGATCAGATCGAACACAAAGGCCGTCTCGCGGCGATCAGGATCGACCACTGGCCAGTCGTGAAGCAAGCCCGGAAGCATGGAGAAGGAAATTGCCGCGCCGTCGACCCCGATCCTTTTCACGAGGTCCAGCGCATCGTCGGCCAACACCTCCGCACCGGACGCGAACAGGCAAATTGGCGGTAGTCCGCGCAGTTCGCCCAGCAAAGGCGATGCCAGGGGATCGTGCGCCGGCCAGCCCTGCAGATAGTCCGTCGCCGACGCTTGCGCTGCCGCCAGGGAAAAGATCGGGTCCGTTGCGGCGCATCGTCCATAGCTGTCGGCGATCAATCGAAGATCCAACCAGGGCGAGATCAGAATGATGCCTGCCAGCCTGGCGGGATCGGCCAAGGCGCTGGCCAAGGCCAGCGCCAATCCACCGCCTGCGGAATCTCCCGACAGGATGATCGGCTTTCCCTCGTCGGCACCGGCCAGCTCGCCGATCAGGCCGATTATGTCGTGGAGCGCTCCGGGAAAGGGGCGTTCGGGCGCAAGGGAATATTCCGGCAAGATGACCCGCGCACCAGTTGAACGGGACAGTCGGTTCCCGAACCCGACCCAATCGCGCGCGCAGCCCATCCGATAGCCGCCGCCATGCAGATGAAGCACCGTCGCGTCGTTCCGGGCCTGCCCCACGATGACGCACGGAACGCCGCCGATGACGTCCGGGACGGATGGAGTGGGAGTGCCCGGTGGACCAAGCGACCGACGTGCAATGAGCCCCTGATCGGCCGGATAGCCGGTTCGCCTGGCTGGCAATGGCTGCCGAAGATTCAAGGATGGACGCGTCATGAGTGCAGCCGATCGTTCGTCAGGAGGAGACCTGAATTATGGGGAAACTGCGGCTCAGGGCATCGTCAGGCCGCCATTGGGCCGGATGACCTGCCCCGTCACGAAGCTGGATGCGTCCGAGGCGAGATAAAGCATTGTCAATGCAATATCGATCGGCTCGCCAACGCGAGAGAGGGGCGCTAGCGCCGCGACCTCGGCAAACCGCTTCTCCTTGGCCGCGAGATCAACTTGCCCCATATTGTCGCGAAAGCGATACTCGACCATCGGCGTATCGATAAACCCCGGCGCCACCGCGTTCACCCGCACGCCGGAAGCCCCGACTTCGACCGCCAGCGTGCGCGTCAGCATGTTCACTGCCGCCTTGGACATGGTGTAGGCCGACAGGCCGGGGGCCGGCATGTCCGCCCCGCTCGATGATAGGTTGATGATGGACCCGCTGCGCTGAACCATCATCGTTTTTGCCGCCGCCGCGCAGCACCAAAAGGTCCCTTTCATGTTGATATCCAGTATCCGATCCAGCTCGGCCGGATCGGATTGGACGACCGGCATCAGCGAAATCACGCCCGCCGTGTTGGCCCAGACATCAATCCGGCCTTGTGCCGCGGCGAAGGCCGCCAGACCATCTATCTCTTCCCGTGCTCGAACATCGACCGTACGGACTTCCACCTCGCCACCACATGCGCGCACCTGGTCGGCGGTGAGGGCGAGTTCTTCAGCATTGATGTCGGCAATCACCAGCGACGCTCCGGCGCGCGCAAATGTGATCGCCGCCTGACGTCCAATGCCGGTGGCCGCTCCCACGACGACTGCGCGCCGGCCTGACAATGAGAAGGCTCTTGTCGGATCTTCCATTCCTGCTCCTTCCTTCGCAAAACGCGATATGCCTTCGCGCAAGCCGCCGCCCGCTTCATTGCGATGATCGGCATCAGGGTGGAAGGCGACTCACGCAGGCACACAGCAGCCCGGGTGGGTCGCAGCGCCCATGGCCCAACCTGTGGCATCCATTCCTGACAAGCTTCAAACGAGCGTGTCAAACCAGCGCGGGAAAGCGCCTGCAAGATTTACAATGACGGATAATCTTGCGCTGAACGGGCGATGAGTGGATCGACGCGCTGGCGGACATTACATGGACTGCTCGGCATTGCGGCATCCGGACGACGAGCACTTCCTACCTCACCGTTCGGACGTCCATATCGCTATGATATGACTATTGGTCCAATTCATATTGGACGTCTATTAGTCTCAGCCATATACCGTGTCACCAAGATCAACCAGACGGCACAGGCCGTCGGTAAAAATAAAGGGGAGGAACGATGAGGAAGATCACACGCGGCCTGTCGTGCACCGTCAGCGGCATTATGCTTGCGGCGTCCATGGCTCACGCCCAGACTGGCGAAACACCAAGTGGCGGCACGGCTGATCGGGCGAACGTGGTTGGTGTAAGCGACATTGTCGTTACGGCGCGCAGGCGCGCTGAATCGCTGCAGACTGTGCCGGTGGCCGTCACTGCCATTTCCTCCGCCGAGTTGCAGACCCGTTCCGTCACCCGGCTGGACGAAATCGCTCAGATCGCGCCGGGCCTGAATATCGGCCAGAGTTCCCGAGGCGCGTCAACGGCTTTGGTCAGCCTGAGAGGCCAGGAAAATACGCAGAACGCCATTACGAACGACCCGGCGGTCGGCATCTATTTCGACGAGGTCTATATCGGCCGTTCAGCTGGCGCACTGATCTCGGCGCTCGACGACATGGCGGCGGTGCAGATCCTGCGTGGTCCCCAAGGGACATTGTTCGGGCGCAACAATACGGGTGGCGCAATTCTGCTCACCCCCAATCGCCCTGACCTGGACGAGACGAGCGGAGAGGTCGCAGTCACCTTGGGCAGTTACGACCGGTTTGAAACGCGCGGCATCTTGAATGTGCCTGTTGTGGAGGGCGTTCTCGCCGTTCGTGCTTCCTACAGACGCGCACGCCAGGATGGATATGGTCGGAGCGTGACCACCGGAATTGACAGTTTCGGGAACGTGCATCGGGATAACGGCCGCATCGCCCTTCGTTTCACCCCATCAGACATAGCGACGTTCGACTTCACCTATGATTTTTCGAACGTCGATGAAACCGGCCCTGCTGTCCAGAGTCTCGGCACCTATCCCGGGCTTGATTTCTACGACAACCGGCTGAGCGTCGTCGACCCGATCAACCGGGTAAAGGTCGACGGCTACACCTTCCGCGCTGAAATTCAGCCGACGGACGATCTGACTGTAAAGGCCATTATCGGCCGGCGCCTGATCCATGGCTTGCTGCAAAACGACTTTGACGGTGGTCCGGTCAAGGCCGTTGATTATCAGAACTTCCTGCGCCAAAATCAGTGGAGCGCAGAATTGCAGGTCAGCGGCAAGACGCTGAAGAACGCGGCATCATGGCTGAATGAAGTCAATTATACTGCTGGCTTCTTTTATTTCACGGAGTCCGGGGTCGATGGTCAGGCCTTGCCGGTGCCAGTGCCCGCCGACCGGACATTGGCCGGGCGATACCTTGTCAATGACGCGGATAACTCGTCTGCCGCCGGATATCTGCAGGTGGAAACAAACCATTTTGACCGCCTGTTCTTCACCGTCGGCGCCCGCTATACCAAGGATAAGCGCAGGGTGTCGGTATCCTCTCTCGCGGCAGGTAAGTGCGCGCTTCTTGCTCTGCCGCCGGGCACGCCTGCCTCGGTCTGCTTTCAGACTGGCGACGCTTCCTTCGGGTACTGGTCCTACTCCTTGGGCGGCCGCTTTCAGTTCACGCCGGACCTGAACCTATATCTGAAATATGACAAGGGCCAGCGGGCCGGTGGGCTCGATGACTCACCTACGACGATCGATCCGTTCCAGCCGGAAACCGTCAAAAGCCTCGAACTGGGCGCGAAGGCGAGTCTCCTCGACCGCCGCCTCCGCCTAAACCTTGCCCTCTATCGTGCGACGATCGACAATCTGCAGCGGTCGGCGACGTTGTCGGACCCTTTGGGCCGGCCCTACGCCAGCGTGTTCAATGCTGCCAAAGCCAGGGTGCAAGGCATCGAGCTGGAGGCGACGGCCGTTCCGATCGACGGCCTGACCCTCTCGGGATCCTACGGTCTTACCGATGCTGGCTATCTGGACTTTGTCGACCCTCGTCCCGGTCCGAACCGCGGCGCGGATATCTCCTCCTTGAACTTTCCCAACACGCCCCGGACCACCTATGGCTTGTCGGCCTCCTATGAGACGAGCATCGCCGATCTGGGCGTGCTCAATCTACGCCTCGATTATGCCCACAAGAGCCGGATCCACTTCGACACCTTCGGTGATCCCCGCGTGGTTCAAAACCCGTACGGGCTGGTCAACGGGCGGATACAGTTTGAGTTCGCGGAAAATCGAATTTGGAAGGGTCTGACGGTTGCCGGTTACGTGCGCAATCTGACCAACAAGAAATATCACAATTGGGGGGCGCCAGCCACGATACCCGGGATTCCCGACGCTGGACTGCTGGTCCAAGGCGACCCACGGATGTTCGGCGTGGAGGGCAAGCTCAATTTCTAGTTCGATGGCCGCGCTATCCAGCCGCCGTCTGCTGGCGGCTGGATAGGACTTGCCATAGCGGGCCTTCGCCATGCCATGTCAACGCAAGGTCGATGAATCGGGTCGCCACGTCCGGTATGAATTTGGCGGCGGTCGTTTGTAGAAGCGACTTAAAAAATATCCGGGTCGACGCGACCTGATCCCACGCGAAGCCGACGCAAGGGTGGGCAACTGATGATCCCGAAACGATGGATACGATACTCCGTCGCAACCAGGTCAATGAAAGAAAGAATAGCATGAGCGGTCCCTTGAGCGGAGTGAAAGTCGTCGAAGTGGCGATGTGGGCTTATGTCCCTTCGGCGGGAGGGATGTTGGCCGACCTGGGGGCGCAAGTCATCAAGGTCGAACCGCATAGCGGCGATCCGTGTCGTGGACTGACCACGGGCGGTATTGGTCCGGGTACCAATGGCTTTACGCCGCAATGGGAGACGTACAACCGCGGAAAGCGCAGCATCGCGCTGGATTTGCGGATAGAAGGCGCCGACGAGGTTTTGCACAAGCTGCTGGAAGATTGCGACGTCTTTCTGACCAGCCTCCTCCCCGCGGCGCGCCGGCAGATGAAGATCGATGTCGATGACATCAAGGCGTGCCATCCCGACATTATTTACGCTATCGGCAGCGGCACGGGGCCCTTGGGCGCCGAAGCGGAAAAAGGGGGGTTCGACATGCTCTCCTTCTGGTCCCGGGGCGGCGTCTGCGCAGGGGTCACGCCAGCGGATGCCGATTATCCGCTGGGAATGCCGTCTGGCGCTTTTGGCGACTGCACCAGCGGCGCGATGCTGGTCGCCGGTATCAATGCGGCCCTTTTTCAGCGCGCTACGTCCCGAGAAGCCCCAGTAGTCGACGGTTCCCTTCTCGCCGCGAGCATGTGGGCTATGCAGAGCAAGATTACTTCGGTGACTCTGGCTGGCCTGGATGATCTGCCGAAGGTCACACGATCCCAGACGAACAATCCGCTCGTCAATTACTTCCGGACGAAAGATGGCAGGTTTGTCACCCTTTCGATGCTCCAGTCCCAGCGCTACTGGGCCGGCTTGTGTATCGCCATGGGCCGACCGGACCTTGCCGACGAGCCGCGCTTCGCCACCGCCGAAGCGCGGGCGACAAACATTCTTGACTGTGTCGCTGTCCTCGACACGATTTTCGCCACGCGAACGCTGGAGGACTGGCAGGCCGTTCTCGCGACTCAGGACGGCCAGTGGGACGTCGTGCGCAATGCCGGCGAGGTTCATCGCGATCCCCAGGTGATCGCCAACCAGTTCATGCAGGACGTTGCTTACGAGGATGGCCGGAGCCTGAAAATGGTGAGCGTGCCGCTACAGTTCGACAGGCAGGCGATGAAGGCGAAGCCTGCTCCGGAACTAGGCGCAGACAGCGATACAGTTTTGGCTGAACTGGGCTATGACGAGGATGCCATTATCGACCTTAAGGTCGCCGGGATCATTTTCTAACAACGCGCAAGAGGGCACGCCCATGGCCAGTACACGCAGCTGGTGTTGCAATCGGCTCGATGCAGGACAGCCGATCAGGCTGTAACTCGGAACGGGTCAACCAACGTCGCATCAATATTCAGCAAGTCGTCATGCTCCAGCACAAAGCGCTTGACCAGCTCGACGAAGTTGCAGGTCGCGAGCGAGATATGATTGGGCGACCACACCATTGATATTTCCCACCGCATAGCGTCCGGAATATCGGTAACCGGCAGAAACCTGACATTCCTCAATTGCGTATGCGCCGCCGATGCGGCAACAAGAGCGCAGCCAAGCGACGCCGACACGAGGCTGAGGGTCGTGTTGGTCAACGTGGTACGTTGCGTGATGTTCGGCATCACGCCCACATTCCTGAACGCCGAAATCACCTGCTGGAAAGCGCTGGGTGAGGCCGCCTCGTCCATGATGATGAAAGGCAATTCGGCGATGTCCCTCAGACTGACGGAAGGAAAGGCGGCGATCGGCCAGTCAGCCGGTATGGCGGCAAGGAAGCGCGAGCGCTCGACGATGAACTGATCGCCGCCCTCGATCAGTTCGCCCGAGGGATGAAGGAAGCCCACATCGAAATCGCCGCGCATGATCCCCTCCATCTGGACGGGCGACGACCTTTCCGAAAGCCTGACCTCAACTTCCGGATACGCGTTTCGATGCGCCACCAGGATGTTGGGAACGAGCCGGTACAACGCCGGTCCGATAAGAGCGACATGGATCCGGGCGCTGTCGCTGGCGGCCGCGCGCTTGGTGACGGTCACGGCGAGTTCTGCCTGCATCAACGTGCGGCGCGCCTCTTCCATCAAAACCCTGCCCGGCTCGGTGAGCGAGACGCCGCGCCGGGTCCGGTCGAGCAGCCTTATTCCCAGTTCGGCCTCGATGCGCTGGATCGACTGGCTGAGCGGGGGCTGGGCCATGCCAAGCCGCTGTGCGGCACGCCCGAAATGAAGTTCCTCGGCGACAGCCAGGAACTGACGCATGTGCCTGAGATCCATTGTCCGAGACATAGAGTACCCCTCCGCGCGACGTCAACATGATCGCCGCCGAGCATATCGAACCGCCTGATCCACCTTAGGGCAGTCCGACACAGCCTGTGCTCCGCGCAATGCTGTTACGCAGCATCTGTCAGGGATGCTCGCAACGCGCGGTAGCCACGAAGCTGGACCACGACAAGCAGCGGCGAAACCAGGGCGGCGAAGCCGACCAGCCACGCAATCGAAAGATGGACCATCAGGTCGTTCCTGAATATATACTGGGTCAGAAACGCGACAGCCGTGACACCGGCCCCAAGGCCCAAGATGTTGCTTCCCAGCATGTTGACGGCCATAGCGCGGCCTTGGAATTGCCGCGGAACGACATCATACAGGGCAGCATAGCCAATCCCGCCGATGCCCCCCGTCGTAGCCTGTGCCACGAACAGGGCGATGAGGAACAGCCACGCCGGCCCATTGGCGGCAAAACAGATCGCCCCCGCCAGAATCGGCAGCGTTCCCCCGAACCACGCGCGCAATCTGCCATAGCCATTGTTGGTCCGCGCCAGCCGGTCGCCGATGATTCCCCCCAGCAGCGGGCCGAGGATGCCGCCAGGGACCAGAACGATGCCGATCGCCACCCCTGCCGCAGCCGGAGCATAGCCATAATTGCGGATCAGGACAGTGGGCGCCCAATATGCACTGGCGTAGCCCACCATCGCAATGAAGGAGAATGCCAGGTAAAGAGGTAGAAAGACACGCCACCTGGCAGCGAGGAACAGGGCGTAACTTTCGCCATAGATCTCCCGCCGCTGTTGAACGACACGTATAGGCTCGCGTAGCGTCGCCATCAGCAGGGCGAACAGGACGCCCGGTGCCCCCGCGATCAGGAACGAGGCCCTCCAGGTTTCGATAGCCCCCAGCGCCGGTATCGTGACGGTTCCACCGCTGCCCAGAGAATAAAGGATCAGCCCGCCGACGAGCGGAGCCGCGGTGCCGCCGACGCAGGTGGCCGCCGACATCACGCTGATAGGCAACCCCCGCCGATCAGCCGGGAAGCGATCTCCGATCATGGAGAATGCTGCGGGCAAAAGACATGCCTCGCCGATCCCGACGACCGAGCGTGCCGCGAATAGCTGCCAAAAGCCGTGTGAAAGTCCGCACAGCATGGTCGCGGCGCTCCAGCACAATATGCCCACGACGATGATCGTCCGTCTGTTGAAACGATCCACCAGCACACCGATCGCGAGACCCGCGATTGCGAAACATAGGGAAAAGGAGATGCCCTGCAGCAGGCTGACCTCCATTTCACTCAGGCCGAGCGATCGCCTGAGATCAGGAACCAGAATATTTATGATCCCGCGGTCCACGTAGGAAAGGATCGTGGCCCAGAAGAGAAGGAAGACCATGTACCAGCGGGAAGGCTCCGCGGTTGCCGGCGTTTCCTGGTCGCGAAGGCGCCCTTCAGGCATGATGCTGTGAATGTCCGTGGAAGGACACGATCTTTCGGTGCAATCGCGCGAAGTCCAAAAGGCCTCTCCAATCATTATTTTCTGCCCACCGCAACAACCAGCAATCCCCAAACCAGTCAAGATCAATATTAAGATCAATATTTCTAATGGCTTGTTTGATATCATGCCGATATTTAATTGGATTTCGGAGTACATGGGAATCGCCGCCGATGCAGAACGCGGTTATCGAGAGGTCGCATTTCCCTGCTTACCTGGCGGCCCGGTTTTGACGCGAGCCGCGTCGGCAAGCTGCGATTGCCGACGATGACGGTCGCTTCTTGTTTTCTCGGTCCCTACGATCGGGGGCCAGAGCCGGCCGATGTGCTTGACGATCGCGCCCGCTAAATCAGCCGGTAGTCGGCGATCAAGCGCTGTGACTGGCCGAGATCATATGATAAATATATCAATAAGGCGCCCTATAATATTTGCTTGTTGTCGCAGACGCAGCTTATGACCTCTCGACGAGAAAGGCTGATCAGGCCTGCGTCGTAGGAGAATGGTGTGAGCGGGCCAGCCAGTGGGGTCTTCGTAGAAGGAGAGTGGGGCGGCCAGGGCGCTTGTATCGACGTCATCAACCCGTCGATCGAGGAAATCGTCTCCTCGGTTCGAACGGCCTCCCTGGATGATGTGCACCAGGCCATTCGCGCCGCCCGGTCAGCTTATGATCAGACGGATTGGGGATCAGCGCCGCGCGCGCAACGTGTGCGGGCGGTCCTTGGTCTGATCGACGCCCTTGTCGAGCGCCAGGACCGCATCAGACAGATCGTCGTTGCCGAGGCAGGGTGCCCGGTGGCATCGCCGGTCATGGCGGTGCAGGTCGACCTACCGCTCAAACATGCGCGCGACTATGCGCAATATTATCTGAGTTTGCCGGAGACAGAGCCTAATCCGGTTCCGCTGCAAGAGCGGATATCGCCCGCAGGCATGTTGATCGAAAGCGTGAAAAACTATGTGCCTGTTGGCGTGGTCAGCGCCATTTCCGCCTATAATTTCCCCTTTTATCTCAATATGTGGAAGGTCATTCCGGCGCTGCTGACCGGCAATACCGTCATTCTGCGCCCAAGCCCTCTGACCCCGCTGTCCGCGCTGATATTCGGGGAAGCCGCCATAGCGGCCGGCCTGCCCAAGGGCGTGCTCAATATCGTCGTGGACGCCGGTCATGAAGGCGGCGTTCTGATGACGCAGGATCTGGCCGTCGATCTCGTGACGTTCACGGGGTCTTCCACAGTCGGGGAACAGGTTGCGGCGCAAGCGTCGAAGGGGCTGAAACGAATCCAGCTCGAACTGGGGGGCAAGTCGGCCCAGATATTCCTGCCCGACCGGATCGAAGCGGCCGACGCGGCCGCCGCCGGCGTCTGCGCGGCGCACGCGGGTCAGGGCTGCGCGCTTGGAACCAGGATTTTCGTGCCATCGGAATTCAAGGCCGACATCATGCGCCGCATGACCGAGCAGCTGGCGCATCTGACGATCGGGGATGCCGCCTGTACCTCCACGGTCATCGGTCCGGTGATAACGGCGGCGCAGCGTGATCGCTGCGCGCATTATGTCGCCGCCGCGACCGCCGCCGGCGCGAAGATCGTGGCAGGCGGGAAAAGACCGGCGGATCTTGCGCGCGGTTATTTCTTCGAACCTACGATCCTTGATCTACCCGACAACCGGAACCCGGCCGCACAGGATGAGATCTTTGGCCCGGTCGTCGGCGTGATCGGCTATGATTCGGTCGATCATGCCGTCGAAATGGCGAATGACAGCCCCTTCGGCCTGTCCGGCTACGTGTTCGGGCGGGATCTGATTCAGGCGATCCAGGTCGCGAAGCGGCTGCGCACGGGCACCGTGAACGTCAATAGCGGACTGCACAGTCCCTATAGCTCGTCGGGCGGCTTCGGATTGAGCGGCGTGGGACGGGAGCGCGGCTATGAAGGCTTGCGGATCTATCAGCAGCTCCAAGTCCTCAACATATCCAATTGATGGGAGAAGGAAGGTAATGGCTACTGCCTTGATGATGGTTCTCGCCACGGCGAAACCTGGCCAGGCCGACAGTCTCGACAGCTGGTACGACAGCCGGCATATTCCCGATCTACTGGCGGTGCCGGGCGTCAAGTCCGCCCGCCGCTACGATGTGCGTCCGATGAAGCTGCCCGAAGGAATCGGGCCGCAATTCCTAGCGCTCTACGAGATCGAGGCCGACGATATCGACAGCGTCCTGATGGAAGTCGGACGGCGCAATGACACCGAGGCCATGCCGTCCAGTCCCGCGCTGGACAGCGACAAGACGATCGCCGTCATCGCCTTCCCGAAACGGGAAAGCTGATCCGAGCGGCCATGGCAGACATTTCGCCCATCAACCGCCGAGTCACTCTGGCTTCTCATCCCAGGGGCGAGATGCGCCCCGATGATTTCAGCATGGAGGAGCGCGCCACACCGCAGCCGGCCACCGGAGAATTCCTCGTGCGCAACCTATGGGTATCGGTGGATCCCATGCTGCGCATCAGGATCGACGCCCGCCCAATGAGGGGGACGCTCGCCCCTCTCCCGCTCGGCAGCGTGATCCCTGGCGCCGCGATCGGCGAGGTCGTGGCGAGTGCGCATCCCGACTATGCGGTGGGCGCGCTGCTGGAGGGACGGTTCGGGTGGCAGGACTATGCGCTGTCGCGGGGCGAGGGCGTGAACCGGATCGACCCCGGAATCCCGGAACCCCAACTTGCGCTTGGCCCGCTCGGCCTGCCGGGTTTCTCCGCCTATGTCGGCCTGCAACTCGCCGGCGGCGTCAAACTCGGCCAGACCGTGGTGATCAGCGGCGCGGCGGGGGCGGTCGGATCGGTCGCCGGCCCGCTCGCCTGCGCGGCGGGAGCAAATGTCATCGGCATCGCGCGGGGCGAGGCCAAGCGCCGCTATCTGATCGAGGAACTCGGCTATCACGCCGTGATCGATCGTTCCGCTGAACCGGTGCCCGATGCTCTCGCGCGGCTGGCCCCCGAGGGTGTGGATCTCTATTTCGACAATGTCGGTGGCCCGATCCTGCTCGACGTGGCGCGGCATCTCAAGCGGCGTGGGCAGGTGCTCATCTGCGGCCTGATGGCGCATTATGCCGGAAATGATACCGGCCAGAGCAGCGACTATATGGAACTGCTCGACATCATCATGAACCGGTCCGCGACGATCCGCGCCTTTGCCAATGTCGAGCACGAGGATCTCAGGCCGCAATTCTATCGCGATGTCGCGCAAATGATCGACGACGGCACGTTGTCCTATCGGATGCACGTCCTGAATGGACTGGAAACCGCGCCAGCGGCCCTCATGACATTGTTCGGCGAAGGGGTGACGGGCAAGCTGGTGGTGCGGGTATGATGGCCCTGCGGAAACGCCACGCCGCATCGCCAGTGGAAAGAGGCCCTGCCATGGGGTGCAGGCGAGGGAGTATCAGATCATGACGTCGGTCGCACAGAAGGAGGCCGGCATATTCGTCGCGCCTTCCAGACGAGACTTCGACACCCTGTCGGCATCATTGCGGCAGTGGTTTTCGTCCCGGCTGCCGACGGCGACGGATATCGACCTGATCAATTTCGAATATCCCACCGGGTCCGGCCAATCGCACGAAACCATCTTGTTCGACGCCGCCTGGACGCAGGACGGCGTCCGGCAGGATCGGGGGCTGGTCGTGCGGATCAAGCCCACGACCTTCACCGTCTTCATGGACGACATGTTCGTCGAACAATATCGGATCATGCAGGTGATGCGGGAGAGCGGCCGGGTTGGGATCGCTGAACTGCTCTGGCTGGAAGAGGACCCAGCCATCCTGGGATCACCCTTTTTCGTGATGGAAAAACTCGACGGCCGGGTGCCGGTCAGCATCCCGTCCTATATGGAAACCGGCTGGGTGGTGGATGCCACCGTTGAGGATAGAGCGAGAATGTGGCGCAACGGCGTGTGCCAGCTCGCCGCCATCCAGAGCATTCCCGTGACCGCTGCGCCGTTCCTGGCGCGGCCGGAGGAGGGCGATCCCTTCATGCAGGAATGGACGCGCTGGAGCCGATATCTGGACGTTCTCGAGCAGCGCGAGCCCGCGCCCTTTCATCGCGAGGTCCATCGCCGGCTGGAGCGGGCATTTCCGGCGAACCGCATGGAGGGCATAGTCTGGGGCGACGCCAGGCTGAGCAACATGATGTTCGGGGAGGATATGGAAGTCCTGGCGGTCATGGATTGGGAGCAGCCGGGCCTGGGCGGCGCGCTTCACGACCTGGGCTGGTGGATGTTCAATGACCGGCTGAAGATCATCGCCCGTGGGGGGGACCTGTTGGAAGGCTACGGGTCACGCGACGACACGATAGCCCTCTGGGCCAGCGAAACGGGCCGGCCGGTCGACGATGTCGATTGGTACGAAGCCTTCGCCGGTTTCAAGATCATGTGTACCTACTGGAGCATGCTGCATCTCAGGAGCCAGCCCAAGCCCGACGTGGCCCGGGAGGCGATGGGTCAAGAAATTCTCAAGCTGCTCGAAGCGGCCGAGGAAGGCCGGTGATTCCGGCTGGGACAGGAGAGCTTTTATGAAAGTCATTGTGAAGCCCGATCTCTGCTGCGGGGCGCAACTGTGCGCCGATGTCGCGGGAGAATTCTATTCTCTGGTCGATGGCTTCAACGCGCTTGTCGGCGCCGACGGCCCGACGGTCGTTCCAGCCGACATGGAAGAAGCCGCCCGGCGTGGCGCCCAGGCCTGCCCGGAATGCGCAATCATCATAATCGCGGACGAGGGTTGAGCCTGTCCGCCTGCAGTAGAGGATTTTGACGATGAGTCGGTATCAACAAGTTCTGCGGGATGAGGATCCCCGCATAGCCGCAGTGTTCGACCTACAGGGCGAGCAGGCGCATAGTGGCTATGAGGTCATCGAAGATCCCTTTCCTGCGCTCGCGCGTCTGCTGAACGAAGCACCCGTGCACAAAGGCAGCCTGGCGGAGCTCATGGGATATGATTCGAGCGCGGGCTTTCACTTCTACATCCCCGGTCGGACGACATACACGACCCTGTCGTTTGAGGCGACCAGCCAGGCCCTGCTGAAGAACGAGCTATTCTCTTCCAAGGTCTATGAAGAGCTGGGTGTGGAAAGCGCACAGTTCAACAACACCATCCTGCAGAAGGTCGGGCTGGACCACAGGCGCCTTCGTACGCCTCTGCAACAATATTTCACGCCCCAGATGGCGGCGACCTGGTGGAACGACCTGGTCATCAAGGAAACCGTCGACATCCTGGTGTCGAAGATCGAGGGCAAGGGCAGCGCCGACCTCAATCTCGAGCTTTGCGCCCGTATGCCGGTGCACGTCATCTCGGTGGCATTCGGTATCGATCCGGAAGATATCGTGCCGTTCCGGGTCGCGCTCAACGACGGAGGCAACAAGGACGAAGCCGTCCGCGCAGCAGCGCACGAAACCAGCCACGCCATTCTTCGCACGGTGGTCCAGGCGCGCCGCGAAGAACCGCGTGAAGATCTGGTCTCTAAACTGATCGCGGCCGAGATCCAGCTGGATGGTGGAGGATCTCGCCCCTTCACCGATGAGGAGATCATCAACCATATCCGGTTGATTCTGGCGGCCGGCGGCGCGACGACCTGGCGCCAGCTTGGCATTACTCTGTACGCGCTCCTCAATCATCCCGATCAGATGGAAGCGGCCAAGGCCGACCGCAGCCTGATCCCGGACATGATTCTGGAGTCCGTTCGCTGGCACCCGACCGACCTGGTATTTCCGCGCCGGGCGGAACAGGACGTTACCCTGTGCGGTGTCGACATTCCGGCTGGCTCCATGGTCCAGCTGTGCCTGGGGGCCGCCAACAGGGACCCTTCACGCTGGGAAAATCCCGACAAGTTCGACATGTTCCGGCCGGTGCAGCGTTCGCTCGGATTCGCCGGCGGGCCACATTCCTGCCTTGGCCAGCATGTGTCGCGGCAGGAAATGCTCGTGGCGATAAACGCCGTTTTCGATCGCCTGCCAAACCTGCGCTGGGACAAATCGAAGCCGGAATGTCAAATGGTGGGCAGCCTTTTCGCCCGCGGCCCTTCGTCACTCCACGTACTGTTCGATTGACCGCCGTGCATCCGCGCATCCCCCTCCGCCCGGCCGTGCGATTGCGGCTGCCCTCATGCGAAGTCTCGCCGTGAGGGGCCGTTACGCGATCGCCGCCCTGGGATTGACCGAACAGGGCATAGGCCTTGGTCGGAGCGACCGCGATTTGCGCGGGGATGCCGTAGAACGCGCGCTCAGCACGGCTGGGCTGGAGCGGGACGCGATCGACGGGTATATTCATTGCTGGGGAGAGCGGGAGGACCTGCGCTATCTCGGCCTTTCGCCCAATCTGAACTGGGCGCTTTCCTGCGGCGGCGCCACGCCCACGGCTGCGATATTGGGGGCGATCGGCGCTATCGAGACCGGGCAGGCCGAAATGGTGGCGTGCGTCTACGGCATCGCACCGACCTCAGGCTATATCCCGGGATTGCGCGATGTGAAATCCATCGGATCGCACAGCTATGGGTATCCCTCGCTCTACGGCATGGTCGGCGCGGCGAGCGCGCACGCCCTACATGCCCGTCGCCATATGTATCTTTTCGGCACGACATCCAGGCAGATGGGCGCGGTCGCGGTGCAGCAACGCGCCTATGCGGCAGTCCGGCCCAAGACCCTGGGTTTCGGCAAGCCGATCACAATAGAGGATCATCAGGCCTCGCCGATGATCGTCGATCCGTTCCGCAGGCTGGACTGCTGCCGCGATACCGATGGCGGGGTTGCCGTGCTCATATGCCGTGCCGATCGCGCACGCGCCCTCACACCCAATCCGATCTACATATTGGGCGCGGGAATGGGGCAAAATGTCGTCAACTGGCATAACGGTACCATCTATCAGCACCATGACAATATCGCTCCGGCCAAGGCACGCGCTTTCGCGCAGGCCGGCGTGACGATCGCGGACATCGACGTGGCCGAACTCTATGATCCGTTCACCATCTCCGTCATCATGCAGCTTGAAGCATATGGCTTCGCCGCTGAAGGCCAGGGCGGCCCGTTCGTCGCGGACGGCGGAACCGGGCCGGACGGTGTCATCCCCACCAACACGGGGGGCGGCCAATTGTCCGGATTCTACGCAACCGGCTTCACCCCCATCATAGAAGCGATCACCCAGTTGCGGGGAGAGGCCGGCGACGGCCAGATCAAGAAGGCCGATATCGCGCTGTGCAGCGGGCACGGGCTCAATGCCGGCGTTCAAAACACCTGGAATCACGCGACCCTCATTCTAGGAAATCAGCCATGATCGGGGATGATGCCGGCGACCTGCCGATCCTCAAGCAGCTGGGCGCGGACCATCTGGACCTTCCCTTCTGGGCAGGGACGCGTCGCGGTGAGTTTCTGCTGCATCGTTGTGACCTGTGCGGTCGGCACTATTGGCCGGCGAGCCGTTGCGTCATCCACGGAGCCAAGAGCATGGCGTGGACGCCATCATCAGCGCGCGGCACCGTCCACACCTATACCATATTGCACCACGCCTATACCGCGGAAATGGCGGCGCAACTTCCCTATTGCGTCGCCGTCGTCGAACTGGAGGAAGGCCCCTTTTTCCATACGAACATCGTCGGCTGCTCCATGGAGCAAATCCATGTGGAGATGCCGGTCGAGGCAAGGTTCATAGAGCAGGAGGGCGGGGGACTGACGCTGCCGGTCTTCACGCCGATCTCGGGGCACGACGCAGACCAAGAGGCTGGACGATAAAATGGACCCTTACGAAGCGGAATGCGCACTTGCCAGACGCAGGATCAGCGAGCTTGGCCGCGATCCCGACGATTTCAGTTTCGTCATGTCCCTGCTTCCCCCGGACCCTGACGCGGGCGGCATGTATACTGTGCAATATGAGGTGAAGATCACCAGCCGGGCGACCGCGAAATCCATGTCGGCGACGGGTGGCATAGGGTGGGACTGGGTGAGCGTGGCGGCCGCCGCCATCGACGCAGGCAAACTGGACTGAGCGTCGGTATATATATCTTCCCAGTATCTAAACGCCATATATCGATATTGGACAGCCACTTGGACACGCCTTAATCGTCGGCGCATCAGAGAAATTCAGGAGAGAGAGCATGGCTCGGGACTATCAGATCGTGGACGCCGATGCGCACGTCAATCCACCGCCGACCTTCTGGCAGGACTATCTGCCCGCTCATCTGTGCGACCAGGCACCCAAGCTGGAGTCAGCGGAAGATGCGGACTATATCGTCTTCGAGGGCAAGCGCAAAAAGGTCAACCTGATCGGCGCGCAGGCAGGCCGATCGGGCAAGGACTTCAAATTGGAAGGGCGTCTGTCCGACACGCGCGCCGGCGGCTGGATGCCGGGCGCGCGCCTGGCGGACATGGATCGCGACGGCATGGACGCGGCCGTGCTGTTCGGTGGCGGCCCGCTGGGCACCGCCAACCCCGATCTTTATATCGCCAGCTTCTCGGCCTATAATCGCTGGCTCGCCGACTTTTGCAGCTATGCGCCCGACCGGCTCTGTGGCGTCGCCTATATGCCGATGCGGGATATCGACGAGACGATCGGCATGATGAAGGAAGCCGCGAGCCTGGGGTTTACGGCGGTCAACATCCCTGCTTTTCCGCAGGGGAAGGTGGAGATGGCCGAGGGCGTGGGCGGTTCGGCGCAACTCGCCGCGCTGACCGGCGATCCGATGGGTGACCTTCGCTACGACAGCCCGGACTTTGATCCTGTCTGGAAGACCGCAGTAGACCTGGGCCTTGCTCTCACCATCCATCTCGGTGCGCGCGGCGCACGGTATCAGGATGCTCAGAAGTTCCTGCCGGATTTGCCGATGACGAAATTGGCGATGGCAGAGCCGATCGCGATCCTGATCTACGGCGGCGTGTTCGACCGTTTCCCCGACCTCAAATTTTCGACCATCGAAAGCGGCGTGGGCTGGTTTGCATGGCTGGCGGGCTACATGGACGCGACCTGGAAGAAGCAGCGCTTCTGGACCAAAAGCCCGCTGCTGCAGCCGCCCAGCTTCTACATGGACCAAAATATCTACGGGTCCTTCATCGACGAGGTGGTTGGAATCCAGTGCCGCAACATGCCGGGCGGCAAGAACATCATGTGGTCGTCTGATTATCCCCACTCGGAAACGACGTTCCCCAATTCCAACGAGGTGATCGAGCGCATTTTCGAGGGTGTGCCGGAAGAGGACAAGGCGCAGATTCTCGGCGGAATCGCCAAGAAACTGTTCCGTGTCGGCGATGGGCGTGCCACCGCCGAAGCCATCAGTCACGCCGCCGAATAACGCTTGGGCAGAAACCAGATCGTATCGACGATCATGTTGGCGCCGGTTGCATGACTTCGTGCATGCGACGGCGCGATCTTGTTGCGTCGCCATGAATGAACGGATGCCTGCGAATGCGCTTTGACCCCGCTCCCGTTGAAATCGAACAGGTTCTCGATCCACAGTGGCTGACGGCCGCATTGTTTGGGGCGCATCCCGACGCGAGGATCGACGCCGCAGACGTGATATGGACCCTGTCCAACACGGCGACGAAAATTCGCGTGGCGCTTCAAGTTGCGAATGCGCCTGCGGGAACCCCCACGCGCATCTGCATCAAGGGGATGTTCGGGGAAGCCGCGCGCCCCTACCGGGCCAGCGGCGTCTCTGGCAAAGAGGTCAAGTTCTACCAGCAACTGCAACCAATCTTGTTGGACGCCGGCATGAACCTGCCGCCGTTGCTCTACGGAGCAATCGACGATGCCACCGGACACGGGCTATTCATCATGCCCGATCTCGTTCCGGAGGGCTGCCAGTTCTTCGATCCGCTTACGCCTTACAGCGTGGAACAGGCGTTCCAAAGCGTCGAGCAGTTGGCACGACTGCACGCGACGGGCGATCGCGATGCCAGCCTGCCCCAGCAGGCTTGGATCGAACCAATGCTGCAACGCATGGTCGAAACGCCCTTCGTCACGCGCGAGCGTCTCCAGGACCTGTTGCAAGACGGGCGTAGCGATGCGTTCGCGCCGGGTCTGCGCGACGCGGCAAGCGTCCAGGGCGCGCTGCCGCGGCTCGCCGAATGTTTCCGCCACCAGCCCGTCACGCTCGTCCACGGCGACGCCCATGCCGGCAACCTCTACCAATTGCCCGGTACTCAGGGCATTGGCATCATCGACTGGCAGCTGATCCAGCGTGGATGCTGGGCCCTGGACATCGCCTATCATCTGGGTGCTGCGCTTTCCGTCGAGGCGAGGCGGACCCATGAGCGCGACCTGCTCGACTCCTATCTCGACCGGCTGGCATCCTTCGGCGGCTCGCGTGTCGGCCGAGAGGAAGGCTGGACGCACTATCGTATGGCGATGGTCTATGGCTATTATCTCTGGTCCATCACACAACGCGTCGATCGCCCGATAATCCTGGAATTCATGCAGCGTCTCGGAAGCGCGGTCACCGACCTCGACAGTCAGCAACTGGTCGGAGGCTGACGGCGCACTGCCGCTGCCAGGGATTAAGGAACCTACGATAAGGATCATCAAGATATGGACGCGCCTGAAGCTGATTTCATCGTCGTCGGAGGCGGCAGCGCCGGGTGCGTCCTCGCCAACAGGCTCTCCGAGGATGGACGAAGCAGGGTCGTCGTCCTGGAAGCGGGCGGCAATGGCGACAGCTACTTCATCCGTATGCCGGCGTTCGCCGCCAAGCTGATCGGCAATCCGGCCTATGACTGGCTGTACCGAACCGAGCCCGATCCCTCCGCGGCAGGCCGGCAGCTTGTCTGGTCTTCCGGCAAGATGCTGGGCGGCGGATCGGGGATCAACGGGATGGTCTATATCCGCGGTTCTCGCCACGATTATGACGGTTGGGCAGCCATGGGATGCGCTGGCTGGGGATGGAACGACGTTCTTCCCTATTTCAACAAGTCGGAGGATTTCGACGGCCCGGTGTCCGAGAATCACGGCAAGGGCGGACCGCTGAGTGTCGAGCAGCTTCGCATCAAGCATCCTCTGGCCGACGCGTTCGTGCAGGCTTGCCTGGAAACAGGCTTGAGGGAAGTCGAGGACTATTCCAGCGGCGACGTGGATGGCGCGTTCATCAACTATCTGACACAGACCAGCGGCGAGCGATGCAGTTCCGCCCGCGCTAATCTGAGGACGGCTCGCGGACGAGACAATTTGCGCCTGGTCACCGGCACTGTCGCCGACAGCATCATCATCGAACGGGGGCGCGCCGTGGGCGTGCGCTACCGCCACCAGGGGATTGTGCGCGAAATGCGCTGTCGCGGAGAAGTCATAGTGGCGGCTGGCACTATCCAGTCCCCCGCGCTCCTTATGCGGTCGGGCATCGGACCGGCACAGGAACTGCAGCATCTGGGGATACAGGTGATCCGCGACGCCCCCGAGGTAGGCCGCAACCTGCAGGAACACGCTAGCTTCCCGATCAGCTATTTCGTCGATGTGCCGACATACAATGTGATGCAAAAGGCATGGCAACTTGCCGGCCAGCTGGCCCGCTACGCGCTGACACGGCGCGGCATGATGACGACCGCGCCCGTGCACGCGATGGCATTCCTGCGATCAAGTCCCGAGCTTGCGTACCCGGACATCAAGCTCCAGTTCGGCCCCTATTGCTATGACCTTGAAAAGCGCGCGATGCACGAGCGTCCCGGTGTTTCCGTGTTTACCAATGTCAGTCCACCCGGCAGCAGGGGGGAAATCCGGCTGCGCAGTGCCGACCCGGCCGACGCACCCGTCATCGACCACCGCCTGTTCGGCGATCCAGCGGACATGGCAGCGATGATCAGGGGCCTGAAGGGCGTGGAAAATATCTTTGCGGCTCCCGCACTCGCAAAACATGTCACGGGACGAAATATACCGGCGGACAAGCCGCGGACCGATGATGAATGGGCGGATCAGGTCCGCGGCTTCGCAGGCGTGGGGTATCATCCCGTGGGGACCTGCCGCATGGGCGGAGATGAGGGGTCGGTCGTCGATCCCGCATTGCGCGTGCGGGGCATGTCCGGACTGCGCGTAATCGATGCGTCGATCATGCCGCGAATGCCCGCAGCCAATACAAACGCGCCTTCGATGATGATCGGGGAGAAGGGAGCCGATCTGGTAATCCAGGGCATGACATCAGGGTAAAATGCAACAAACCATGGAGTGGACGTTGAACTTCACCGATCGCCTGGCCGAGAGGATGCGGCAGCCTGACAATGCGGTTGCGATCACGTTCGAGGGACGCGAATACGACTGGGGTGGGGTGCGGCAGGCGGGCGTGCAGCTCGAACAGCTTCTTACGCAGGCCGGGGTTGATTCGAAGCAGACCATCGGCATCCTTTCGCGCAATCGTCCGGGCCACGCCGCCGCCATCCTGAACGTGATCGGTTCGGGCAGGTCAGTGTCGATCATCTACACCATGCAGTCGCCCGAGGGCATCGCGCGCGATATCCGCAAACTCGCCCTCCCGGCGGTGATCGGCGCAGCGGAGGACTGGTCGGCGGAAGTGGTCGAGGCTGCCCGGGATACGGGCACGGCCGCCCTGAGCCTGGTGGCGCGGGAAGAACTGGCGCTTGAACTGCTGCCCCAGGCATCGCGAGCCGATCCAGCCCTGCTGTACGCCACTGCCCGGCTGCTGACGCTGGCCTTGCTTTCGAGCGGCACCACCGGGGTGCCCAAGCGCATCGATTTCCCCCAGACGGTGCTCGACCGGATGCTCGAGACCATGGCGGTCGCCGACCAGCCGGGCGATGCCTTCACGCCGGAGATCAACTTCTTTCCGCTCAGTGGCATGGGCGGGATGACGCCGTTCCTGGCGAGCATCTGCCGGGCCGGCTCGGTGTGCCTGCTGGAGCGCTACAGGCTCGACGAATGGCTGGACGCGATCGAGCGTTTCCAGCCCAAGGTCGTGGTCATGCTGCCGGCGATCTTCCGCGAGGTGCTGGACAAGCAGATTCCGGCTTCCCGGTTCAGCAGCCTCAAGGTGGTCTGGGGCGGCTCCGCCCCGCTGGATCTCGCGACGCAGGACCAATTCGAAGAGACCTATGGGATCCCCGTGCTGTGGGGCTACGGCGCGACCGAGTTCGCCGGAAGCGCGACCGCGTGGACCCCGGCCCTGCGTGCGCAGTTCGGCAACAGCAAGCGCGGGAGCTCGGGGCGGCCGCTGGCGGGCGTTTCGATCCGCATCGTCGATCCCGAAACCGGGGCCGAATTGCCCCGTGGCGAGGAAGGCGTGCTCGAGGCCCATATTGCCGCGCTGGGCGATCGCTGGATCCGGACGACCGACCTGGCCAGGATGGACAAGGACGATTTCCTGTTCCTTTGCGGGCGCGCGGACCAAGCGATCATCCGGGGCGGGTTCAAAGTGTTGCCCGAGACCATCACCGACGCCCTGCTCGATCACCCGGCTGTCCGGGACGCGATGGCATGCGGCGTCGAAGATCGCCGCTTGGGGCAGGTTCCGGTGGCCGCCGTGGAGCTGAAGGACAGCGAAAGCGGGACGACCGCGGAAGACCTGCTGGCGTACCTGAGGTCCAGACTGGTGACTTACGCGATTCCCACCAGGATCGACATCGTCCAGAATCTGCCGCGCACCGGCAACATGAAAGCCAGCATCGCGGCCTTGCGCGACATGATGAACGTCTGACCGCTGGTCTGGGGTGGCCTGGCCGCGGATGCACAAGCGCGACGGTTCTTGGTGGCTATCGCTGTAGTCGCTGGTGCGACGTTTCCCACGCTGGGAAGGCCAAGGTGTGGACGTACGTGAAGTCGACCACCCAAAGCGCATTGGGCCGGCTGACGCGAACTCGCGGCTAACCTTGTCCAGCGGGCATGGGGCCTTCGGGTTGCTGATGGTCGTCTTACCACGGCGCACGCCGGCTAGTCCCATGGCGCGCATCAGCCGCTCCACGGTGCACTTGGCCACATTGATCCCTTCGCGACGCATCTGGTGCCAGACCTTGCGGGCGCCATAGAGACCAAAGCTGTTCTCGTGGACGCGCTTGATCGCCTTGCACATCTCGTCGTCGCGCCGGGCACGAGCCGGACGCCTGCCGGGATCGGCAAGGCGGGCAGCGTGTTCGTGGTAGGAAGACGGGGCGACCGCCAGTTCGCGGCAGATCGGCTCGATCCTCAGTTCTTCCCGGTGAGCGTCAATCAACGACATCACCATTTGCCGTGGCGGTCGAGCTCCGCCTGCGCAAAATACGCCGAGGCCTTGCGCAGGATCTCGTTCGCCCGGCGCAACTCCTTGACCTCGCGCTCCAAGGCCTTGCCCGATCCCGTTCACTGACAGCCTGCGCCGCTGGCCCCGCTCGTCGGCTCGCCTCCTCGCGGCACCAGCGGCGCAGCGTCTCGGTCGTGCAGCCAACCTTCCCGGCGATCGACGTCATCGCCGCCCATTCCGACGGGTAATCTCCCCGGTGCTCCTCCACCATCCGCACCGCACGGTCGCGAAACTCAGGCGAAAACCTGTTCCTCATATTGCTCATCGTGGCTCCTTCTCACAGATAGGAGCCTCCGGGAAAACCGGGGCGGTAATGACGAAGGCCGGGTATCAGCGCGCCAACTCCGGCCGGGCACTGACCGATTTGTTAGCGCAAGCGGCGATTTCGCGAGGAAAGTTGCGGTCTACCTTGCAATCACTCTCGGTCGTCGCCACCAGAGCAAGTGTTCACTGAACTGCGGTGAACGATGAGAGCCTCCCTCATGAATGACGAAACTGCTTAACTGCATGACGAAGCGTGCCGAGGACACTCAAACGATCGAAGGTGCGGCACTGACCCGCACGGACGTCATGACGCTTAAAGAGGGGAGCTCGGCTTTGATCGTCCACCTGATCGACTGCGATCTCGATGGCGCGGATTTGGCGGGGCTTGATCTCTCAGGCTGGCAGTTCGAGCGCTGTAGTTTGCGCCATGCCGGCCTCAAGGATGCTCGGCTCGAGTATACGCAATGGCGCTCGTGTCGTGCTCCGTTTGCATCCTTGGTGGGAGCGGATTTCACCGATGCCAGCTTCCGGTCTTGTGACTTCAATAATGCCAATTTTCGAGGCACTCGCCTGACTAGTGCCCGGCTGCTCGGTTGCAAGCTCACCGGGGCGGATTTCACCGACGCAAGTACAATCGACCTGCATTGTGAAGAGGCCTTGCTGGCCGGTGCGACACTGCCTGGGCTTAGCTTCCGCCGGCAGCATCTCCGGCGCCTCGATTTTAGCCAGGCGGACCTTTCCAAGGCCGATTTTCGCGAGGCGATATTCGAGGAGTGCAGTCTTCGGGATGCGATTCTGAGCGGTGCGCGGTTCGATCGGGCCGACCTGCGCGGCGCCGATCTTGGTGGATTGCGGCTGGCTGATGTCGCAACGTTCCGCGGGGCGACAATTTCGCGGGAGCAGGCCGCGCAGCTGATGGCGGAGCTTGGGCTTATACTGGGGTGACCCTTGGGCACCGCTATACCAAGGCACGCTGAGGCATTGTCAGACCAAGTTGCCCCGGGTCGTGCTGGGCTGCTAACCCGCGCGGTGCTGTCAGACCAAATGCACCGGGCTGGCAGCGGCGGCGTGGGCAGGCTAGGGGCCGCGGCGTTGCAGGGCATCGAACCCGAGCAGAAAGTAAGTGTGGGGGCAGATTGGGGGTAGCCGTAAATTTCCGAACTAGTATTTTCTCTATAAATCAATATGTTGCGGGTCAATATTCGAGTCCGACACCCGCACCATACTAATACCTTGAAACGGCGCGATTTTCCTAACGGGAGAGTTGCGCCGTCTTTCGTTAATTTGGACCAGCGTTTGGACTTTCAGGATTCGCAGTCATCGACGACGCCAGGCGCTCACTCGCGGCCGGATCGACTGTGCAACAGATCCAGACGCTGGCGGTGAAAATTACCTGCGTAAGCGGCGACCGCAAGAAAATCGATGCCCGGATCGTCGTGAAGGCCTGACCGCTGCAAGGGCCGCCACCCGCGACAGAGCATCTGAACTTAGTCGTGCTGCCCTCAAGGAAGGGGCTCTAGCCGCTGACGATCACAGCCTCGCTCACCTCTGTCGCCCGCTTCATCGCTATGACCAAAATCGTTGGCGGGTCCAGTTTACGTCCGATTTAATCACTTTCGCCGGCGTTCCCGCTGCGATCGAGCCCGAAGGTATCTCTCGGGTCACCAGCGCGCGAGCCCCAATGACGCTGTCATGTCCGATCGTCACACCCTTCGCAATCATCGCGCCATGACCAATCCACACGTGAGGCTCTATCAGGACGGCGGCTGGTGGATTGAGCCAACGATTGGTCCCGACATCGCCGATCCCGTGAAGGTCGGAAGTCCGGATCGAAGTGTCGGCCGCGAGCATGCAGTCATCTCCCAGAATGGCGTGGCATTCGTCGCCTTCAAGAATGATTTCGCTGCCGTTCGAGCTTCCCTCGCGGCCAAAAAAGAATACCGACCCACTGGAGCTAAACCGTAGGTCAATCTCCAACGGCCAAGTTATGTTGTCGCCAAATATAGCGATATTATCGTTTCCGTAGATTCTGATTCTTGAGGGAACGCGTGTCCCGTCGCCAATGACAACGATGTTGCCCTTAGCGCCCGGCTGAATCTCCAGCCTTATATTGACGGCGCGCCGCTTCCGACCTGTATGCACGAGCCAGTTTCCCGGGCGATCGCAGCGAAGGGACTCGACTTGCGCGTTAGCTAGCGAGGGCAGCGTGTAATCCGCGCCGCCCACAGGCGTGGGGAGGCCGACAAAGCGCCCGCCTTCGATCCAACGGGCGAGCTGCGAATAGCTGCTCAAGTTGGCTCGCCGGCTCAGCCCCACTCGGCGCAGTGCAAGCTGAATGACCGCGAGCCCTTTTCGAACCAAGTGCATCGATTAATATTTTCGAGAATGGAAGCTATCCGCGTTCGGCTTATTCCGGCCGGAGCCAGCGACCGAAGAAAGCGCATCGCGCACGCTGCTAGGCAGGACCGCCCTGGCGACGTCTTTGATCGTCGCTCTAGGCGGTTTGATCGCATCGAGGTCGCCCTTCGCGAGCTCCTCCCACTCCACCTGCACCATCTTAGGTTTATTCTTGTACCAAAGGTTGCCATAAAGTTGGGTTCGCTGACCGCGAAGATGATCATATTCCGCCTTAACGGCGTGCAGCGTGTCATTCGACGGTGAGAATAATACCATCGAATTATTCTCGGGTTGGGTTTTCGCCGTTTCGCACCATGCCCACGGCACCCAGCAGCGATCGGCAAATCCGGCCCTTTCCCAAAAATCGCGAACGTATTTGCGCTCTTCTACGAAGCGCATGTAGTGCGTGTGGTGGTTAAGACTTTCCGCGCCGTTGTGCGGGTTGATATTGACCATGAATGTCCCTGCCTTAGCCCGAACATCAGGATGAGGGCTTATCTCGTAGCCATCCAAGTATTTCTGAATGCCACCGTCGATTGAGCAATCGCTCAACTTGACGCCGCAGCGATCTGCCAGGACTGAATTGAATTCTTCGCCCGTCAGAAAGCGATTCAACTCGTCGAGAACGTCGCTTTTCGGCGCGATCAATCGGAGGGTCATGCCGAACCCCTCGCACGCCGTGTGGACTTTCTCGCTGCTAAGGCCTTTGGTCTGATGCCACGCGGTGTAAGCACCCTGATCGGTAATGCACCCCGGAAACTCAATGATTCTATAGCCGGACGCATAGAGCTTACTGAACAGATCCTCATCAGAACTGGCCGGGGGGATGCCTACCTCGGGACTATTTGTGATCTCGGAGAAATCCTCGGCGCTGAACAAATTTGGAATATATATGTGGCGGAAGGGCTCCTTCGAAACAGGAGCTTTGCTGACCTTATCCAGGATATAATCAAATCGAGACATACGCTTCTCTCTCACTGGGGTGTGAAGCCTAATGTATCCAATGATGCCGCAGCGCACAATACCAGGTGGGCAACGCCTCGCGCCTTGGGCAACCGAGCCCGAAAAGGTTTACAATCAACCCGCACCATCAAATGCCGGGACTAAACACCTAGGCTCCGCTACAGTCCTGATCGAATTGGGCAGAGCCGCCGACCGCCTTGCCGTCCCTCGCGGCCAGCGTCGGTCCGGCGCGGCCCATCGTCCAGTTCTTGGGCATCCGCACGATCGGATTGGGTGAGCACCAGATTTCCCCGGTTTCGTTTATCGCAGTCACCCAAATGAGATTATGCTCCTGGCCGTAGTCGATCACGGCAACCGCATAGCCCGCGCCCTTTCCGATTACCTGGACGGGGATGGGCGGATTAAGCTGCGTAAACATCGAACAAATCTCCTGCGATTGCAGCGCCTAACGCGCCGAATGGGCGACATGTTCACGGACATCGCGCTAATCTGGGTTGGCAGATAAGCGCTACTCCCTCCGATGCGCACGGATGGGGAAGACTTTTGCGGTCAGGCTGCTATGGGAGGCGCAACTGGAGATTCCCCGATCATGGTAATGTACAAGGCACCCACTTTCGCCGAACGTGCGGCGAGCGCCGCAGAGGCTCGGCAGAAGGCACTCGAGAAACTGAAGGCACGTCCGCCGATCGACGAGTCCGTACTCGAGGCGCGCAAGCAGGCGGCCGCCGCACGCGAAGCCGCAGCGCAGGCAAAGCGCGAAGCCAAGAAGCAGGAGATTGCCGACAAGCTGGCAGCGGAAGCCCTGGCGGCGAGCGCCGCCGTGATGTCCGCCGAAGAGAGTGAAGCTGCAGCCAAGGCCGAGCGCGACCGCCGCTATGCCGAGCGCAAAAAGAACAAGAAGCGCAAATAAACGCCGACCGATACAATTTGCGACAATTTATCCCTGATACCGACAAACTCGTGCGACAGGCAGGCCCCAGATTGTCCTCAACGCCGAACGATGGCGTCGGTTTGAGGAGTTAGATCATGAAGAAGTATATCCTTGCAGCGCTTGCCGTTTCGGTCCTTGCAACGCCGGTTCTGGCGCAGGATCGCCGAAGCGACAACAATAGCCGTTACGAGCAACGCCACGACAATCGCGCCGAAGCGCGCGCAGATCGGCGCGACGACAGGCGCGATTACCGCAGCGATCGCCGCGATGACCGTCGCGACTATCGCAACGATCGCCGCAACGATCGCCAGGATTATCGCCGCTGGAGCAAGGGTCAGCGCTTCGACAGCCGCTATGCGCGCAATTACCGGGTGGTCGATTATCGCAGCTACCACCTCCGCCCTGCCCCCCGCGGCTATCGCTGGGTCCAGTCGGGTAACGATGCGGTGATGGTCGGCATCACCACCGGCATCATCGCCGCCGTGATCGCCGGCGCGATCAACTAAGACAAATGAAACCCCGGAGCTTTCGCTCCGGGGTTTTGTTTTGTCCCGGGCGCACGGTAGGACAGCATATGGCCGACGAACCCCACATCCTGCTGGTCGACGACGAACGCGATATCCGCGATCCGCTGGCGAGCTATCTCGGCAAGAACGGTCTGCGGATCACCAAGGCAGATAGCGCCGCCGCTGCGCGCGAGATTCTCGCGGTGCACGCAATCGATCTGGTGCTGCTCGACATCATGATGCCGGGCGAGGACGGGCTGTCGCTAGCGAAGTTCATCAGCGCCACGACCGATATCCCCGTGATCCTGCTCACCGCGAAAAGCGAGGAGATGGACAAGATCCTGGGGCTGGAGATTGGCGCCGACGATTATGTGACCAAACCCTTTTCGCCGCGCGAGCTGCTCGCGCGAATCAAGGTCGGCCTTCGGCGCGCGGGCGGTAGCAAGGCGGCCGTGCACGCGCCCGATGCGACAGGGTTCGCGTTCGGCGACTGGATCTTGCGGACCGGCGAGCGCGAGCTGGTGGATGACCAGGGGATCGCAGTGCCGCTGTCTACCGGCGAGTTCAACCTGCTGCACGCCTTCGTGACCCATCCCAAGCGGGTGCTGACGCGCGATCAGCTGCTCGATCTGAGTGCTGGCCGCGAGCTGGCGGCGTTCGAACGGAGCATCGACAATCATATCAGCCGGCTGCGGCGCAAGCTGGAGGCCGATCCGGCCGACCCAAAGCTGATCAAAACGATCTGGGGCGGCGGCTATATGCTGTCGTGCGAAGTCCGCAAGATATGAGGCGTTGGATGCCGAAAAGCCTCGCTGGGCAGATGGCCGCGCTGCTCGGCATTGCGCTGCTGATCGCACAGCTCGCCAATTTCGCGCTGATCCTCAACGAGCGGCAGAAGCTCAGCCGCGCACAGAATGAGGCGCCCGCCGTCGCTGCGTTCGCGCGCACGGCGGGCGACCTGGCACAGGCCGACCCGGCGTTCCGCGACGCGGTGATCGAGGATGCTTCGCGACGCGGCGCGCGCTTCGCGGTGGCGCCTGCGCGCGGCATAGCGGAGGAGCAGCGAGATCCCGAGCTCGAAGCGCGGTTGAAGCGCGCGCTCGATGAGGCCGGCGTGACGGCCACGCATATTCATGCCGGCCGCGATATCGCGCGGGAGGATCGGTCCCCGCCAAAAGGCGGCAACAGCAGTACCAACGCCAGCGGGCGATCACGCGGCGACGTGCAGATATTGCAGCTGGAAGCGACCACGACCGATGGCCAATGGCTGACCGGGCGCATGTTCACGCCGCGCCGCGACCCGCTGCTTGCGGTGCGGCTCGGCTTCGCGACGGTGCTGCTCTATCTGATCGTGCTTGGAGCGTCGGTGTGGATCGCGATCCGGATCGCGCGTCCCCTGCGCGATCTCCAGCGCGCGGCCGATCGTTTTCAGGGTAAGGCCGAACCGATCGTTGTCGAGGAACGCGGGCCCGACGATATCCGCCTCGCGATCACCGCGTTCAATGCGATGAACCGCAGAGTCGTCGATCTGCTCGACGAGAAGGATCATATGCTCGGCGCGATCGGCCATGATCTGCGCACGCCGCTCGCTTCGCTGCGCATCCGTATCGAAAGCATGGAACCGGAAGAAGATCGCGCGGCCGCCGTCGCCAAGATCGAAGAGATGACTGCGATGCTGGAAGATATCCTCGTCCTCGCGCGATCGGGCCGCGCGCGCGAGGCGGGTCGTACTACCGATCTGGCTGCGTTCGCGGAGGCGCTGGTCGATGATTATCAGGATCTGGGGCAGCCGGTGACGTTCGCACCTTCGCCGCGTGCAGTCGCCACCGTGCAGGCCGATCTGCTGCGGCGGGCGCTGCGCAATCTGATCGACAATGCCGTGCACTATGGCGGCAGCGCGACGGTGAGCGTCGAGGCGATTGGCGACCAGATTGCAATCAAGGTGACTGACAGCGGACCGGGCATTGCCGACGACGAGATCGAGAAGGTGCTGCGGCCATTTTACCGGATCGAAGGATCGCGCAACCGCGAGACCGGTGGATCGGGGCTTGGACTGGCGATTGCACGCAATATTGCCGAACAGCACGGCGGAACGTTGCGGCTCAAACAGAATGCGGGTGGTGGGTTGATCGCGGCGATTATAGTGCCGAAGGGCTGAAACCTCCTCGGTTGGGACTATCTCTGGGCAGCACAATGCGGTTAGCTTCGTGCAAACACTCACAGGATGCCCTCCCCATGCGCGCCATCGCCACCCTCCTCACCGCCACCGCCCTTTCCGCCAGCATAGCCGCGGCAGCCCCGCCGAGCTTCGACATGGCCAGGCTCAATGAGGACGTGAAGACGCTATCTTCCGACGCGTTCGAAGGGCGCGGGGTCGATACGCCCGGCGAGACCAAGACGATCGCCTATATCAGCGCACAGATGAAAGCGGCGGGGCTGCAGCCCGGCGGGCCGGGCGGCAAATGGACGCAGGACGTGCCGCTACTCAAATCCGACATCGTCGGCGCACCGAGCCTGACGCTCACCATGGGCGGCTCCGCCAAGCCGCTGACGCAGGGAACGGAGATCACCGTCCGTGCTGCGACCAACGGGCAGAAGGCGATCGACTTCAAGGGCGTGCCGCTCGTCTTCGTCGGCTATGGTGTCAAGGCGCTGGAGCGCGGCTGGGACGATTTCAAGGGCGCCGATCTCAAGGGCAAGATCATGGTCGTGCTCGTCAACGATCCCGATTTCGAAGGCGGCGAAGGCGATTTCGGCGGCACGACGATGACCTATTATGGCCGCTGGACGTATAAATATGAGGAAGGCGCGCGGCAGGGCGCTGTCGGGGTACTCGTAATTCACGAGGACAAGCCGGCGTCCTACGGCTGGAATACCGTCAAGAACAGCAACAGCAATACGATGTTCGACATCGTCCGCGCCGATCCCAAGGCGGAGCATCCGCCGATGGAGGCATGGATACAACGCAGCCTGGCGGTCGATCTGTTCAAGGCGGCGGGGCTCGATTTCGATGCGATGAAGACAGCCGCGCAGAAGAAGGATTTCAGGCCGGTCACGCTCAACGCGACGCTGGATGCATCCTATGCGATGAAGACCGGGACCATCGTCTCACACAATGTCCTCGGCCGGTTGCCGGGCAAGACGCATCCGAACGAGACAGTGATCTATTCGGCGCATTGGGATCATCTTGGCATCGGCCTGCCCGATTCCAAGGGCGACCGAATCTATAATGGCGCTCAGGATAATGGATCTGGTGTCGCGAGCCTGCTCGAAATCGCGCGCGCCTTCGGCAAAGCGCCGCGCACCGACCGGTCGATCGTCTTCCTGGCGGTCACGGCAGAGGAAAAGGGGCTGCTCGGCTCCGAATATTATGGTGCCAATCCGATCTATCCACTGGCGACGACGGCGGGCATGCTCAACATGGACAATGTGTTCGGCGACAGCGCGTCGCGCAGCTACACGATATCGGGCGTCGCCAAACTCGGTCTCCTCGATATGCTCATCGCGGAGGGCAACAAGCTCGGCCGCACCTATTCGCCCGATCCCAAGACGGGCACCGGCGGTTTCTACCGTTCGGACCACTTCTCCATGGCGAAGCAGGGCGTGCCGGCGCTGTCGTTCAAGCCCGGCATCGATCTGATCGATGGCGGCGTGACGCGCGGCAAGGCGCTGGCCGATGCCTATACCAAGGACAAATATCACCAGCCCGCCGACGAATGGGCGCCGGGATGGGATATGTCGGCGGTCGGCCCCGATCTGGCCTTGCTGTACAATACCGGGCGTAGTCTGGCGGACAGCCGGGTTTGGCCCGAGTGGAGCGCCGATTCCGAGTTCAAGGCGAAGCGCGACGAGACGAAGGCGGAGCGCAAGTAAGCGCCGCGACCGTGCGCCGCCCCCTCGCCCGATCCGAGAAGGCCCTTCTCCTCTTTCGCAAGAACCAGACGCCAGTGTGGCTGTCGCTGGTCTGGCGGGTGGGGCTTGCGCTCGGGCTGATCGGGGTTGCGCTGGCGGTCCACTGGCTCGATCGCGACGGGCTGCGCGACAATATCGACGGGTCTATCAGCTTCGTCGATGTGCTTTATTTCACGGTGATCACGATCACCACGGTCGGCTACGGCGATATCGTGCCCGTTACCGAGCAGGCGCGACTGTTCGATACGTTCGTGCTGACGCCGATCCGCTTGTTCGTGTGGCTGATCTTCCTCGGGACGGCTTATGATTTCATCCTCAAGGGTGTGTGGGAAAGGTGGCGAATGCGGGTGATCCAGCGGAACCTGACGGGGCATGTCGTCGTCGCTGGTTATGGCACCAGCGGTGCGGAGGCGGTGAGCGAGCTGATCCGGCGCGGGGCCGATCCGCAGACGATTGTCGTTGTCGAGCAGGACGATCGAGCGATTCTGGCCGCGAAGGAATGCGGCACCACCGTGATCGACGCCGACGCGACACGCAATGCGACCTTGGAGGCGGTGCAGATCGGGCGGGCGAGCGCGATGATCGTGTCGGCAGGGCGCGACGATACATCGATCCTGATCGTGCTCACCGCGCGGGGGCTTGCGCCCGATGTACCGATCAGCGTCGTCATCCGATCCGAGGATAATGAAGCGCTCGCGCGGCAGGCGGGCGCGAATACCGTGATCAATCCGGCGAGCTTTGCGGGATTGCTCCTGGCGGGATCGACGCATGGGCCGCATATCTCGGACTATATGACCGACCTTGCCGCTGCCGACGGGCGGGTAGCGTTGCAGGAGCGCGTGGTGACGCCCGGCGAGGTGGGCAAGCCACTCGCCGCGATCGGCACCGGGCTGGGGCTACGCATCTATCGCGGCGAAAAGATGTTCGGTTTCTGGGAGATCGAAGCGGGGCAGTTGCAGCCGGGCGACATGATCGTCGAGGTCGTACCGCGCGATGTGGAGATGCGGGGACGTCCGTGAGGGCTCAGGCTTTGATCCACTGAATCAGACCCTAGTTCGCCGCCGCGACAGCTAGCAACGTCGCATCTATCGCCGGGCTGGCTGACGCATCTGACGGCACATCATTGGCGAAGATCGAGAAGATCAGGGTCTTGCCGCTCGCCGCGATCATATAGCCGGAGAGCCCGGCGCTCGCATTCAACGTGCCCGTCTTGGCGAAGAGCTTGCCTTGCAGCGCACTTTCTCTGAAGCGGCGGCCGAGGGTGCCATCGATGCCGGCGATTGGGAGGGTGGTGCGCCAGGCTGCGCCCCAGGATTGCGCGGCAATCCAGCGGAGCAGCTTAGCCTGGCCGCGCGGCGACAGGCGGTTGTAGCTCGACATGCCCGAGCCATCCGAAATATCCCAGCCGGTGCGTGGCACGCCTGCGGCCGTCATGACGGCTTCGACGGCGGCGACGCCGTCGGCGATCGATCCGGTGCCGGTCACGCGGCCGACCCGGCGAAGCAAGAGTTCGGCATGGAGATTCTGGCTGACCTTGTTCGTAACAGTCAGGTCGTCAGCCAGCGGCGGCGGGACGAGATGCGCGAGTGCTTCGGGTTCGGGTACGCGCGGCGCGGGCGCGCCCGCGCGTTCTGCAGGATCGTCGAAACGCTGGAGAACGCGGTGGCGGGCGCTGACCGTGCCAGTGACCTTGACGCCGCGCTCCGCCAGCAATGTCTTCAGCCGCCAGGCGGCGAAGTCGGCGGGGTCGTCGATGCCCAGCCGCACCTGGGCCGGCGCAGCATCGATCGCAATCGTGCCGACAAGGCGGATCGTGCGCGAAAAGGGCAGGCGATCGAAATCGAGATCGGTCTTTCCCGAAGCGACGGTTACAGCGCGATTGTCGATCTCGAAATAGGGAAGCAGCGCCAGGGTCGGCGGCTTGCCGAGCGCGGCGGGGGTGACCGTAACGACCAGCTCATTATCGTCGATCGTGAGCGCCGAGATGCCGGTGCCCGATCGCGTCGGGATATTGTTCCAGCTCATCCCGGGGCTCCAGCGCTGATCAGGGAAGAAGCTGTCGTCGCCGATCACGTCGTGAACGGACTTCGTTTTGGCGGCGACGGCATCGGCTAGCGTCGTCAGGCAATCGACGACGCAGGCGGGGTCGCTCGACAGCCGCGCGTCACCATGGCCGGTCAGCACGACATCTGGCGCGCCCGGCCGATCCTGCGCCAGCCGCACCGATGCTCCGCCGCTCTGATCGGGCAAGGTGAGGTCACCAATGTTTGCGAAGGCGGCAGCCGTCGTCAGCATCTTCGTGTTCGAGCCGGGGATGAAGCGCACCTCGGGGGCGATGCTGATCAACTCGTCGCCGTCCATCGTCGTGACGACAAGGCCGATGCGCGCTCCGGGCAGCGCAGCGTGAAAGGCGTCTTCGAGCGCCCGCGCCGAGGGCTGCGCGGCAAGAGGTGCGCAGACCAGCGTCAGCGACAGAATGGCGATGCGGGAGAAGCGGATCATCGCCACGATCTTGTCATGGCGGCGGCGGAATGAAAATCCGCTAATTTGCCCGGTTCAATCGAGTTGGAGGATCGCCGGCGCAATCGCCCGCCATGCATCGCTCGATGCCAGATAAGGACTGACGAGATGGATCGGAATGAGGATCGCCATCACCCAGATCGTCGCCGGATGGACCCTGCCCAATGTCCGGCGATCATGGAAGATCAGTGCGATCAGGAAGAGATCGGCGAGGATGTTCGGCGCGAAATCGGTGATGGGCGGCAGCGGAGGCAGCGGCAATATCCAGCGTGAGATCGCCGGCCCGACAAGGCATAATGCAGCGGCGAAGGTGAAGCGCCGATGCCAGTTGCTGTGGCGGGTGACCGCCGCGATGCTAGCGATCATCAGGATCGAGAAACTGGCGATATCGACCATATTGTAGAGCGTGACATCGAACGGGTGGGGATCGCCCGTGCTCATCCGCCGCCGGATCGCAGCGATGGCCAGGGCGATGCCGAGCGGAAGCATCAGGGCAGTCAGCGCGATCCCGGCCAGCCCGAGTTCGCGGTGACGCAGGGTACGGCCGTCGGCGATCAGTTGCGCCTGCCACGCGTAAAGCCCGATCCACGCGAAGAAGGCGAGACCGTGGATATGGTAGATCGGGGCGAAGTGTCGCGCGCCCGTCACCATCGGAGAGAAATAGGTCAGGGGAAAGCTGCCGACGACCATCGCCAGCATCAGCCACCCGGTGCGCGCGAAGAAGCGCGACTTGTGGATCGCGCGCGATCCCCTGGTGCCGATGCTCGTCATCATTCCCCCCTGCCCATACGCAGGATAAGCGCCGCGCCGGGAAACGCAAATCGGCGGTGCGACCCGCTTGGCATTTTTCGGCGGAAGCCCTAGGCTGACAATCCTGCTGGGGTGGCCACTTTTGAACGATCGTCTTCTTCCGCTATCGGACAATGCCAGCCTCAGCGACGCGTTGCGTCGTGTCGGGACAGGTGACAGGGTCGCGTTCGAGGAAGTGTACCGGCGGACGTCGGCGAAACTATTCGGCGTCTGCCTCCGTATCTTGCCCGTGAGACACGAGGCCGAAGAAGCGTTGCAGGATGCCTATCTGCTGGTGTGGCGAAAAGCCGCATCGTTCGATCCCACGCGCGGCAACGCGATGACCTGGCTGATCACGCTCTCACGCAATCGCGCTGTCGATCGTCTGCGGGCAGGCGGCAAGATCAAGTCCGCGCCGATCGATCTCGCCGAGGAAATCGCGGACGCCAACCCGATCGCCTCAGCCATGCTGGAGGACGGCGAGGATGCGCAGCGTCTCGCGCAATGTATCGGGCAGCTCGAATCGGGTGAAGCGGGGCTGATCCGCACCGCCTTCTTCGAAGGTTCGACCTATGCCGAACTGGCGACGCGTTCGGCGACGCCGCTCGGCACGATCAAGACACGCATCCGGCGCGCACTCGGGAAATTGCGGGCATGCCTCGCATGAGCGCGATCGATATCCTGCCCGAGGAGGATGACATCCTCGCCGCCGAGCTGGCTTTCGGGCTGCTGGATGGCGATGCGCGCGGCACCGCGGAAGCCCGCGTCGATACGGACGAAGCCTTCGCGCAGGCCTATCGCCGGTGGCAGGATTATGCCGCGCATCTGCTCAGCGCTGAAGACATAACGCCCCGGCCCGAAATCTGGGCAACGATCGCAAAGAGAATCCCGGCCAACGATAGCGCGCCTGCCGGCATATCGCGCGCGACGTTGCGCTGGTGGCAGGGCAGCACGATGGTCGCTAGCGTTGCGGCGGCAATGCTTGCCGTCATCGTAATCGATCGCGGTTCGGCGCCTCTGCCGGTTTCGCCCCCCACCATCGCAAAGGCGCCTGCGCCGCTCGTCGCGGTCCTGACCGGCGAAAAGGGCGTGATCGCGGTCAGCTATAATCCGAGCAGCGGCGAGATCACCTCGGCAGCCAGCGGGATCGAGATCGGATCGCATGCGGCCGAGCTATGGGTGATCCCCGCAGACGGCAAACCGCGTTCGTTGGGTGTCATAGCCACGTCGGCAAACGGCACGATCAGAGGGCGCGCGCCGGCGGCGGCTGCGATAAGCCCAGGCGTGACATTGGCGATCTCGATGGAGCCCACCGGCGGTTCGCCGACGGGCCTGCCCACCGGTCCCGTGATTCTGAGCGGAAAGATCGGCGCCAGCTGATCGGATTACGCAACGCAACCTACACGCCGTTTCGCAACGGCAGAGGAGATACGGCGCGCCGGGCTGGCCGGATTGGCCTTCAGAAAAATAATCAAACGTCGCGCCGCTGCTCAGGCGACCGCAGGTTCCAGAACACGGATGGTGCCGGCATCGGCGTCGATCTCCGCCGATATGCCAACGGGTAGACTGAACTGATTCGGGATATGGCCGAACAACGCGCCCTGAAAGGCGGGAATGCCGAGCGGCGCTAAATGCTGTTGCAGCACCTGGCTGATCGTAAACGCGCCGTAGGACGGTTCCTTTGCGACACAATCGGTACACTGGCCAAAGACGACGCCCGCCAGCTTGCCGAGAATGCCCGCGAGCGAAAGCTGCGTCAGCATGCGATCGATCCGATATGGCGCCTCATCCACATCCTCGAGGAACAGGATCGCGCCGGTGAAATCGGGGAGATAAGGCGTGCCCACCAGAGCGGTCAGCACGGTTAGGTTCCCGCCGAGCAGCCGCCCGATCGCTTTGCCGGGGTGGAAGCTGCGGACCACACCCTGCTTCTGGGCGAGACGATCCTCGGTCCCGACCGGGTTGGTGTAGGTCGGCGTCGCACCCTCGAAGGCAAGCGCGCGGAAGCTGTCCCATGACAGTTTGCCCCATGCGCTTGCCGCGATGGGGCCGTGAATAGTGGCGAAGCCGCAGCGCGCGGCAAAGGCCATGTGCAGCGCGGTGATATCGCTATAGCCGATCAGAAGCTTCGGGTTCTTTGCGATCAGCTTGTAATCGAGCATCGGCAATATCCGCGCACAGCCCCAGCCGCCGCGTACCGCGAATACCGCACGGACGCTGTCATCGGCGTACATCGCATTGACGTCGGCGGCGCGGTCGGCATCGGTGCCGGCGAGATAGCCGCTGCGGTCGGTAAGGTGCTTCGCGCGCTTGGGTACGAGCCCCATCGCGACGATGGTGCGCTCGACCTCAGCCAGGACGAAATCGTCCTCCGTGAAGGAGGCGGGCTGAATGAGGCCGATGGTATCGCCCGGCCGCAGGCGCGGCGCGCGGCGCAACGACGGTGGTGGGGCGGCGGCCGGAGCGGCGGGCGAGAGCGAGAGCGCGGCCGCAGTGCCGAGCGCGCCGATGACCATGCGGCGATCAAATGTCATCGGTTGCGTTCCCCTCGCAGCGTTTGGACCATGCTGCCAAGAGGCCCTGTCTTGCCGCGCCGGTCAACTGCCCGGCCATGGAGGATCGCGAAAAAGCGTGGATATCGGCCTGTATCGCCGGCCATGATCGGCCGCCCGCTTGAGCCGTATGACAGCGCAAGGCATAGGGTCTTCCGATGAACGCACAAGCCCAGCGGCGCTTTCGCCAGATCCATCATTATGCCGGCGTCTTCTTCACGCCGTTGATCATCCTTTTCACGATCAGCGGCGCGCTGCAGACATTCCGCCTTCAGGAGGAGAAAGGCTATGGCGGAAAGCCGCCAGGCTGGATCGTGTGGATGGCGGCCGTGCACAAGGATTCGTCGCTGCCGCGTGTGAAGGCGCCGAAGCCCACCGAAACGGAGAAGGCGGTGGCGCCGGACAAACCCAAGGGCTCGCCGGTCAATACCGGCGAAAAGAAGCGCTCGAAGCTCCCGCTGCAGATTTTCGTGGTGCTGCTTTCAATCGGCCTGTTGATTTCGACCGTGCTGGGCATCGTGATCGCGCTGAACAATCGGAAGATGCGACGCGCGACGATCACCCTGCTGATCGCGGGAACGGTGCTTCCGGCGGCGCTGCTTTACATATGATGGGCTGCCTGACTGAATCACGGCTTCGCTACGTCAAACTCCAATTGCTGCAACGCCACGTCGGACGATGGCGCGAGGAGGATATGGCCCTTGATGCGGCCATGCTCGCAGACCCAGATGAAATTGGCTTCGAGCGCGCTGACGGCAGATAGCGGCTCGCTGGCCGCGCATGTGCCGACCGCGCTTTTCAGGCGCGTCAGTTCACTTTTCCAGTGCGCGACATCGTGGTCCATCAGCATATTCATCGCAAGGCGATCCTTCGCAGCGAGGATATCGCCCGACGCCCAGACCGTGCGCGCGGCAGCATAGCCGGTGGTGACGGCGCTGCTCATAGCGATCCCCCGATCGGGGAAGGCACCGCTCGCGTTGAGCGCCATCAGCGCCTTGAGCGCGGGCGGCATCGGCCCGGCATAGGTGCGATTGGTGAAGACAAAGATGCCGAGGCCCTTTTCAGGCAAGAGCAGCACGTGCGAACCATAGCCTGGGAAACCCCCGCCATGCATCAGAACGCGGCCGAGATCGCAATCATCGATGACGCGCCAGCCCATGCCATAGGCGCGTACCCAACGGCACGGCGGGCCGGCATCGGCCGGGCGGGCCGTGGCATGCGCGAAGTTCGATCCCTGAACGATCTCACGCACCGTGGCGCGCGGCACCGGCCCGGTATCCGGATCGTCACGCGCGGGCCAGGCGGAGAGCAGGAAGGCGACCCAGCGGGCATAGTCGTTCGCGCTGGTCTCAATCCCGCCCATCGCGCCGAAAGCTCCATCGGCCATATCAGGCTCCCGCACCCAGCTATTGTCCTGCCAGCGATAACCGATCGCTCGGCGCGCGTGCGGCGATCTGAAGATGTCATAGCTGGTCGAGGACATGCCAAGAGGGATCAATATATTGTCGCGAATATAGTCTTCGTAGCGCTTGCCCGATACAGTGGAGATGATCCGTCCGAGTGTCGCATAGCCCAGGTTCGAATATTCCATTGCCGAACCGACCGGCCGCGAGAACGGCACGCCCGCCTTCAGAAGCGCGGTGAAGTCGACCTCGGGCTGGGGCTGATGGCGGTCGCCCCAGGGGTCGTCGGTAACGAAGCCGGCGCTGTGATTGAGGAGGTCGCGGACGCGGACCTTGCGGCTGTCCTTCGTCGGATAGGCCCAGCCGCGCATTTCGGGAACATAGGCTTCGGCGGGCGCATCGAGCGAAAGCTTACCCTCGTCACGCAGCTTCAAAATCGCCAGCGCAGTGAAGGCTTTGCTCATCGAGGCTATGCGGAACAGGCTGTCGGCGTTGACCGGGGTTCTGGACGCAGTGTCCTGCATACCCATCGACTTCACCGCGACCAGCCTCCCATCGGAGACTATGCCGTAAACGAGGCCGGGGACGTGCGCGTCGAGCCGCCATTGTTCGAAGACATGCTCGATATCCTGCAACACCGCCTTGTCGGGTTCCGTGGCCTGCGACGCGGCGGGGCCGGCAAACATGCACAAAGCAGCGAGAGCTGCGAACATTCGGCTGACCATGCGGCGTCCCCTGTCGACAATGGCCATACATCCCGCGAATGGCGAGCAGAGGCAACCGCATCGACCTGCGGCCCTCCGCTATGCCATGATCGTCGCATGCCGACGATTGCCCTCCTCATCGCCTCCAACCTGTTCATGACGGTCGCCTGGTATTGGCACCTGAAAGGCGGGATGCACAAAGCTTTGCCGATGGTGATCGCGATAAGCTGGGGGATTGCGCTGTTCGAATATTGCCTGGCGGTGCCTGCCAATCGGATGGGCTATGCAAGCGGATGGAGCGCGGGCCAGCTCAAGATCGCGCAGGAAGCGATTGCGCTGATCATATTCGGGATATTCATGGTCGTATTTCTGGGCGAGCCGCTACATTGGCGGCATGGCGCCGCCTTTTTATGCATAATGGCCGCTGTCGCGTTCCTCTTCGTCGGGCGCTGAATTGCGCGCTTAGCGGTGACGCAGCACTGCACGCAGCGCGAATTTGGTCAGCGGCTCGTTGAATTCGATACCAGTCTGCCCATCGAAATCCCAGACGACGCGCCCGAAGATTGCCGGGAATCCCGCGATGCGCACGCGCACCAGCGCCTCTATATGGAAATCATTATCGACCGATACCCGGACACCCTTGTGCGAGATGTCTGTCGTCGTGCCCCAGAACTCCTCCTCGTCACCGACCAGCTCGACGGCAACGGTCAGCGGCAGCGGGTGGCGATCGTCGTGACGCGGATCAAAGACTATCTGGGTGGTGGCAGGTTGTGGCATCTCTCATCCGGTCCGTTATCATTCGACAAGACTTTTGTAGAACGATATTTATTACGGGTAGGATATGAAAGAGGGTTAACGAACGCAGGTCATTCAGACGCCAGATCCCAGATCGAATTGTTGTAATGCCCGATATTGGCCCCATCGCCATGCCGCGACCGACGCCAAACGGCGGGCTAACGTCGGGGGAGATTTAGCTTCATACGCTCGGTCAGCAGCGTGACAGCGCTGCGGCTCCCCTGCCATTCATCGTGCACTAAGATTTGGGGTGCCCGGAAAATGCGTACTTCGAGTCGCCATCCATTCGTCCCGTGCCCGCTTCGTTTTGTCGGAAGAGCTGCGCCCGAATAGCCTGCTCCCGGGTTGATCCAGCATGAAACAGCACACCACCCCGCTCCGCCCCGGCATGACGGCCCTTGCTGCCGCGCTTGCCTTGTCCTCCACCCCGCTGCTCGCGCAGAGCGTAGAGCAAGCCGTACCGAGCGAAGTTGCGCCCGTCATGGTTGCACCGCCGCCGCCCGTGGTGACGGCAGCACCTACCGTGGCGCTCGATAGCTCGACGGCGGCGCCCGCGCCTGCGGCGACCGTTCGCGCACCTGCTCCCACTATGGCACCGATTGTTCATACGATTGAACCGGCCACCCCCGCGGCTCCAACGATCAGCCGATCGGCAACGACGCGATCGACGCCAACGCGTTCGACTCCGGTTGTGCGCACCGCTTCGCCTTCAACTACCGCGACGGCTCCGGTCGCTTCGGTGCCAGATGATGTCGTTGCGCCCGCCCCATTGCCAGCAGCTGTACCAACGCCGGTCACAAAGGCGGCTCCGGCCCCGGTTGCCCCGCAACCCGCGCAGACGAGCGTCGATAATGACATTCTGCCGATTGCCGGCGGCGCGGCGGCCCTGCTGCTGCTTGGCGGCGGCGCGTTCGCTATCGCACGCCGGAAGCGTCGCGCGGATGATGAGGACGTGATCCTCGAAACCCGCTATGTGCCCGCCGCTGATCCGGTAGCTCCGGTCGTTCCGGCCGCTGCTACGGCACCTGTCCCGCCGCGTCAGCAGACGTTGCCAAGTGGTACGAACAGCCTGCCATCAGGCTTCGATATATCGCGCTTCGGCCGCCACACTCAGGCTGCCTATCGCGGGCCGACGCCGGAAAATCCGTCGCTGTCGCTCAAGAAGCGCTTGAAGATCGCGAGCTTCTATGACCAGCGCGAGCGGCAAGCGGAGCAAGGCATCACGCCGGCCGCTCCCGCCCGTGTACCCGCTCCTGCGGTCGCGGCGCATACGACCGATCACATCACGGTTCGCCCCAGCCGCAGCCAGCCGAGCTTCAAGCCTGTTTTCTCGAGCTGATTCTTCCGCCTGACCCAGCTGTCTGGCTGGCCATCGCCCCATCGGGCGATGGCCTTTATCGTCAGGGCTCGTTAGCGCCCGTCGAGATCAGCTGGACTGTGAAAATCAGGAAGCTGTCCGCCGGCAGCTTATCGCGCGCGACAGCGCCATAGCCATATTCAGGCGGCACATAAAAGGTCCAGTCGTCGCCCGGGCGCATCAACTGGACCAGAATCTGCCAGGCAGGAATGAGGCGGTTGAGCGGAAAGCTGGCAGGTGCTCCGCGCTCGATCGAGCTATCGATCACGCTGCCGTCGAGGAGCTTGAGCGTGTAGTTTACACTTATCGTGTCGCTTCGTTTCGGATGCGTACCGTCCACCGGCCCCGATGCGTTGATGGAGTAGCTAAGCGGCGGCAACTTCACCTGACCAACCGGCAGCTTCGGTGCCGCGGCCACCCTGTACGCTGGCTTTGCTGCAGTGGCGGAGGTTGTCACGCCCCCAGCGACGAGCCCCGCAACGATGAGCGAAATTGGCATCTTCGGCATGTCATGACCTTATCATCGGCGGAGAAATACCCGGTTAGCGCACGAGCCGACGGACGAGAAGCCCGTTGAACTGCGCAGGGCTGTGATGCAGATCACGGCGACTCGCTGTGCTTCGCGTCACCTTGTCTGCATGTGGCCTTTCACACCCAGACGCAGCCCCGAAGAGCAAGCCGTCGATCGCGCAATCGATCTGGCCGCCGCTACATGGCGCCATTTCTGCGAAACATCGCCGCTGCCGCCGAACATTCACCTGCGCGACCGGATCGCCTTCTTCCTCCCCGATTTTCGCGATGTGCTGACGCGGCGTGCGCCCGTTCTCGCAGAGGCTGAAGACGACACCGTCATGCAGATCGTCGCGCGCGGCGTCGAACGATCAGGCACGCACGACCGGCGGCATATCGAGCGTGGGCTCGGTATCGTCCTGCCAAATTGACTGCGTCACGGCCGTTGCCGTAATTCAGCACTGACCCTAAACTGGCCGCGAACCAGCAGGGAGTTTCTTCATGGCGCATCCGCATCTGATCGGCGCGATCCTGTTCGCCATTGCGGCGATCGCGCTGATATTCTGGGTCGTGCACTCCATTCATACAGGGTCGATCTTTGCGCGCTGGCATGTCGACAGCGCGCATCATCGCAAGGCCTACTCGATCGCGCTGGCCGCGCTTGCCATGCTGGCTGGCGGATGCGTGATCGTTGCATTGGCAATGATGCGCGCGGGGAGTCTGGCATATCTGCCGCCGGTGTCGTGACAATACGGCATCGCAAAGATCGCGGCCGTCCCAACATGCGTCGATAGGCTGACTGCCTTTGTGCTTGGAAGCGAATGCGGTTCCCGGCATGAGGACGCAAAGGAAACATCTTCCGGACGGAGAGTATTGAATGGGCCTGGTGACGACGATGCTGATGGCGGCGAACATGGCGACAGCGCCGGTGCCGATCGATCTCCAGAATTTGATGACTGCCGACGACTATCCGCTGGATTCATTGTTGAAAGGCGATGAAGGAGTGGTTCGCTTTGCAGTAACCGTCTCGACCGATGGCACGCCGACCGCCTGCGCGGTGGAGCAGGGGAGCGGATCGGAGTTCCTCAATGCCACGACATGCAGCCTGGTGATGGCGCGGGCGCGGTTCAAGCCGGCGCAGGATGCAAAGGGGCGCCCGAGCGTCGCGGTCTATCGCAACAATCTGCGCTGGCAATTGCCGGCCGACGGCACGCCTGCGCCCGATGTCGTCGCGAAGCCGCAGCAGCCTGCGAAGGTCGATCTGGCGCTGGCGGTGAAGAAGCTGCCCGCAGGCACTGCCACTCCGGCGCGGCTCGGCCTCACCCTGATCGTCAGCGACAAGGGGAAGGTCGAGAATTGCTGGAGCGGCTACGCCAGCGCTCTGCCCAGCGACGTGCTCAAGGCCGCGTGCAAGCAGATCGAAGCGCAGTTCAGGCCCTCGCCCGTGACCGATTCGTCCGGCAAGGCAGTGGCATCGGTGCAGAACGCCACTGTGACTGTGTCGCCCGCTGCCAAGTGAAGACCGATGGCCACGGGCCGTGATCGGCGCCCATCCGCTAATGACAGGAACGCCATGACCGACACAATCGCCTATAAACTGCTGCTCGGCCCGGAGCTGCTTGCGCTCGAACGGGACGGCACATTCGCGGGTGCGCCGATCGATCTGGCCGATGGCTATATCCATATGTCAACCGCAGCACAGATCGACGAGACGGCGCGGCGCTATTTCGCCGACAAGCCGGACGTCCATGTCGTAGCCGTCGATGTCGAAGCGCTGGGCGAGGCTGTTCGGTGGGAATCTTCGCGCGGCGGCGATCTTTTTCCACATCTATATGCTGCGCTGACAATGGACAGCGTGCTCGCCTACGGTCAGCTCGATCTCGATGATGAACGCATGATCCGGCTACCCGTCACCGGATAGCTTACATCGCTGTAATATGTGGCCTTTCTGTCACAACTGCACTTTTTGTAAATTACGATGGATCAATTTTCCCAAAGAGCCGTTACCGCGCTGGGTTTCAGAACAACACTGGGAGGATGATCATGCATATCAAGATTTTTGCAGGCGCAGCACTGGCGACCGCACTCATAACAACCGCAGCATCAGCGCAGATGGGCGCATCGCCGAAGAGCTGGAACGGGTTCTATGTCGGCGGCCAGCTCGGCTACAGCAGCGATATCAAGGGCAGCAGCAAAGAGACGGTGACCTTCGATCGCAATCTCGACGGCACTTATGGCGACGCCTTCCCGAACTTCGCACCAGGATCCTGCCCGGGCTCAGCGGTCAACGGCACCGCCGCTGCGGGCTGCTTCAGCGATAGCAGAAATGGGCAGTGGAAGGTTATGGCCGGCTACGACATGCAGTTCGGTGAAGATCGCGGCTTAGTGGTCGGCGGTGTCATCGATGCCGGCAAGCAATATTATGTCAACTATGTCAGCACTTTCAGCACGACGCCCGCAAGCTACGTCTTCGGCGCGCGACTGAAGGAAAATGGCACGGCACGCGTGCGCGCCGGCTACAGCTTCCCGACCGGCACTCTCGCCTACGGCACCGGCGGTGTCGCTTACGGCAAGATCAACAATTTCTTCCTGTCGACGAACACCGTCAACACCCGCACGGAGAGCGGCACGAAGGAAGGCCGTTGGGGCTATGTCTACGGCGGCGGTCTCGAGCAGAAGGTCGGCAATTTTTCCGTCGGCTTCCTCTACACCTACACGTCGCTGAAGAATGACGACTATGTCGTCCGCCTTTCGGGCGGCCCGGCGACGAGCCCATTCACGGCCCAGAATGCCAGCGGCACCGATCTGCGTCGCAGCAAGGATAGTTTCGGGTTCCACTCGGCCGTCGCCACGGTCGCCTGGCATTTCTGATAGCGCCTAGAAGCGCAGGAGAGGAGGCGGAGCGGACCATGTCTGCTCCGCCTTTCACGTGCTGATGATATTGCATGCGCAAAAATGCTGCGCTGATTTAATACCCCGTGCCGTAGTCGGAATATCTGTGACATCTGAGTCTTCGCATGAGCGGACCGACATCAGACATCGAAGAAACGACGGGCGCGGCATCACCCGGCGAAAATGCGAAGGGCGCGATCGCACGCGACGCGATCGCCGAAGCTGCGGAGATACTGGGCGGGGCCCAGCGCCTTGCGGCCTGGGCGAACGCCGACGAGAAGAACGAAGACAAGTTCTGGACCACGCTCTACCCAAAGCTCATTCCGTTACAGCTAACGGGTGAGGCCGGTGGTCCGATCCGGATTGCTGCAGCGATCGAGGCAGCGCGCAAGCGCGCGCGCGGGCCAGATTCGAATGCCGACCTGACATCTCCCGCCTCTGCACCAAAATCGCCATCGCCTGCGCCAGTCCGAGGTGACCGCGATCAGGATGATGGGGGTGCAGCATGATGCCCGCCGACACGCTGATGCTCGCCGATGACATGGCGGACTTCTACCACGATCCGCTGGGCTTCGTGCGTTACGCTTTCGACTGGGGGGTAGGCGATCTGTCGGACTGGCCCGGGCCGGACCAGTGGCAGATCGATTTCCTCACCGCGCTGCGCGACGCGATCCGCACGCGTGCGCCGGGAGCGCCGATCAGGATGGCGGCAAAAACCGGGCGTGGCGTCGGCAAGACCGCGCTCGAAGCCTGGCTAATCCTGTGGCTGATGTCGACACGGCCGAACTTCGCCGGGATCGCGACCGCCAATACTGGCGATCAGCTTGATGCCAAGTTGTGGCGCGAACTGGCGATGTGGCATGGCCGTGCCATCAACGGCGCATGGTTCCAATGGAACGCAAGCCGTTTCGCGCATCGCGAGGCGCCGAAGCTTTGGGGCATCGACGCGGTCAAATGGCGCGAGGAAGCGCCCGATGCGCTGGGCGGGCTCCACAATGCGGGGCGTGGTCAGGCGGCGATCATCGACGAGGGATCGGGCATTCCCGGTCCGATCATCGATGTGATCGAGGCGACGATGACGGATCCCGACAGCTTCGTCTTCATTTTCGGCAACCCACTCAGAAAATCGGGACGCTTCCATGAGATTTTCACCCGCTTCGCGCATCGCTGGCTGACCTTCACCGTCGATGCACGGACCAGCCGCATCGCCAATCAGCATATGATCGAGCAGGCGATCGAGGATTATGGCATCGCAAGCGATCACGTCCGCCGCAACGTGCTCGGCGAGTTTCCCGAAACCGACGAACAAACGCTGATTCCGCTCCCGCTGATTGAGGCGGCGCGGACCCGCGAGGTGATCGGTTGCGACGATTATCGCCCGGTGTGGGGGCTCGACGTCGCGCGCTTCGGAGACGATCGCACTGCTCTGTGTATCCGGCGGCACCGCAAGGTCGAGACGATCGAGGCGTGGCGCGGTCTGGACACGATGCAGACCGCGGGGCGGATCAAGGCACTGTGGGATGCGGCGGCGCCCGTGGACAGGCCCACGATGATCGTCGTCGATGTCATCGGCATCGGCGCCGGGGTGGTCGATCGGCTGCGCGAGATGGAGCTCCCGGTGCGGGGCCTGAACGTCAGCGAGATGCCCGCGATCCGCGAGAAATTCCACCGGCTACGCGACGAGATGTGGTGGAAGGGACGCGAATGGTTCGAGCGACGCGACGTGCACTGCGAGGATCGCGCACTCGGCGCGGAGCTGGCCGATGTGCTGTTCGGCTATGCCAGCGCGGGCCAGATTCGGGTCGAGCGCAAACAGGACATCAAGGATCGACTGGGGCGCTCACCGGATATCGCCGAGGCCTTCCTGCTCAGCCTGATGGAGGATTGCGAGCGCGCTGAAACGCCCGCCGCCGGGGACCGATACGCGCGGGCGCGGGCGCGGCTCAGGGATGAGCGGGGATCGGCTTGGGCCACTTAAGCCCTCCTTCCAGGGGAAAGGCCAATGCCTGCCGGCGTAGCTCAGCGGGATGGCCATGGACGCTCGCTACGATCGCGACCCACCGCTTCCCCCTCCCCTTAAAGGGAGGGGCTTATTTCTAAAAGAAAGGACGCCTCATGCATGACCCCTTCCTGGACGATCCCACCGCCGACGACACCGCCACCGACGACACCGCCGACTTCGCCCGCCTGAAAGGCTGGGCGCGCGCCGCGCTCGAGAAGCATGGCGCATGGTATCGCGAGGCGCGGCTTTGCTACGATTTCGTTGCTGGGCGGCAGTGGTCCGCCGAGGATCGCGAGGCGATGCGCGCGAGCCAGCGGCAACCGATCGAGTTCAACAGGGTCGGGCCGATCGTCGATGCGATCTGCGGGATGGAGGTGAACAACCGCCAGGCGGTGCGCTTCATGCCGCGCACGATGGGCGATGTTGCGATCAACGAACGGCTGAGCGACCTCGCCGATTGGGCCCGCGACGAGGCGCAGGCCGAGGACGAGGAATCGGGCGCATTTCGCGATGCCGTGATCTGCGGCCGGGGCCTCACCGAAACCCGGCTCGATTTCGAGGAGGAGCCGACCGGCAAGATCCTGATCGATCGGCGCGATCCGCTGGAGAGCTTCGTCGATCCCGCCGCGACCAAGGCCAACTATGCTGATGCGCGCTATGCGGGCACGTTCCGCGATCTCGATATCGCCGAGGCCGAGGCGATGTTTCCGGGCACCTGGTGGTCCGACATCAACGCCGGCTGGGCGCGGGTGAGCAGCGCGAGCGATGACATCCATGATGGTGGAGAGGGGAACAAGCTCGATTATCCAATCGAGACGCGCGCAGCACTCAGCGATGAGCGCCGCCCGCGCACCGTGCGGGTCGTACAGATCCAGTGGTGGGAGCGGCGGCGCGCGTGGCTGATCGCGCTTCCCGACGGCCAGACGCGGACCTTCGGCGACAGCGAATGGCAGATACTCAAAGCACAGCTTGAGGCGGAGGGCGCCGTACCGCCCGCACAGCCGATCTGGACGCGGCATCATTACCAGGCGTTTCTCGGCGCGCATCATATCCTTACGCCGGCAGCGACCGGCGAGGAGGAAGCGCGGCTCAATCCTGCGATCCAGCCGATCGACGGCTTTTCGCTGTGCTGGATCACGGGCCGCTGGGACGCGACCAAGCGCATTCATTATGGCGTGGTGCGACCGATGATAGATCCGCAGATGCTCGCCAACAAAATGCTGAGTCAGGTCCTCCACATCCTGAATACCAACGCCAAGGGCGGGCTGATGGCGGAGAAGACCGCGTTCAGCAATCCGCGCGCGGCCGAGCGCGACTGGGCCGATCCGAGCAAGGTCGTGCTGTTCAACGATGGTGCTCTGGCCGGCGGCCGGGTGCGCGAACGCGCCGCGCCGCCGATGCCCGCCGCCCTGCCCGCGCTGCAGCAATTTTCGATCAGCTCGATCCGTGATGTCGTTGGCGTGAACGTCGAGATGCTCGGGCAGGCCGATCGCGCGCAAGCCGCCAGCCTGGAATATCAGCGTCGGCAATCGGCGATGTCAATCCTCGCGCCGCTGTTCGATGGTTTGCGCCGTTATCGCAAGACGGAGGGACAGGCGCTGGTCGGGTGCCTGCGCCGGTTGCCGCCAGGTGTGCTGGTGCGCGTAATGGGCGATGGGCAGGCGGCCGCGAACGGCAAGGCTTCACCCGCCTTCGCGCCGTTTGACCCGGTCGCGTTCGGATTGGCCGATGAAGCGCTGCGCTTCGATGTGATTGTCGATGATGCGCCCGCCAGCCCGAACAACAAGGAGCAGACCTGGGCGGCGCTTCAGCCATTCATGGGCCAGCTTGCGGCCAATCCCAAAGCGATCGAGGTCGCGCTCAGATATTCGCCTCTGCCCGCCGCCGCCGCGCAGGAACTGAGCAATGCGATGACACCATCCGCCCCGTCCGCGATCCCGCCACAGCTGCAAGCAATGATCGAGCAGGGACAGAAGGCGATCGCACAGCTGACGCAGGAGAATGCTGCGCTCAAGGCCGACCGCAGCATTGCAATGGAGCGTGCCCAAACCGAACGCTTTGAAGCCGAGACTGCGCGCATGGCCGCAGTGCATGCGGCTCAGGCGCGGATGGTGCGCGATGGACCGCCGATTCCGCTCGATCCGGCGGCGCTGTAGCCCCTCGCACCCCGATCGACGCCCCTCAGTTGCGAAAAGGAGAATTCAACATGGATGAGATTTTCACCCCCGATGAAGTGATCGCCGGCCTCGACGGCGCGTCCCCGGAAGCCGCGATAGAGGCGGTCGAGACGTTGCCGATCGATCCGGACGGCGTTGCGCCAATCAATCCCGAAATAAGCGACCTGCCGCCCGAGAACGAACCACTGCCCGAGGAGCCACGGCGCAGGACCCGGGTGCCGCATGAGAAATTCCATGCCGAGCGGGAAGAGCACAAGAAGACCAAGGCTGCGCTCGAAGCCGCAAACGCACAGCTGCGGCATATCGCCGACATGCGCGCGGCATTGGTCGAAGCGCAACGGGCCGAAGCGCCCGAGATGGACCATGATCCCCAAAGCGATCCGAGCGGCGTGCATTATCTGGCCAACGAGCTCGATCGGCTGAAGGCGCGTGAGACCAATCGCACCGTTGCGCAGGCGGACGCCCAGCTCGAGCAGATGGAAAGCAAATTGCTGCTCGGGCAGCTGCTGCACAGCGAGGCTGAAATCAAGACAGCGATGCCCGATTATGATGCGGCCGCGCAGCATCTGGCGGCCGGCCGTGCGCAGGAGCTGCTGACCTGGGCTATAGCCCGCAGGAAGTGCAGACCGCGCTCGCCGCCGAAGTGCTCGAGATCACGCGCAACGCCATCGCAAGCAACCGCTCGCCCGCCGAGCTGGCTTACGCAATTGCGCGCAGCCGGGGCTACGTACCGCGCAACATGAGTGCAGAACAGACCGGCCAGGGCGGGCGGCCGGTGCTGTCGCCCGCTACGGCTATTTCGCCGCAGACGACAGCCATGCTCGACGCCATCGCACGCGGGCAGAAGCAGGGCCATTCGATCGGCGCCGTGCCCGGCGGCGGCGGCAATGCTCACATGACGATGGCCGATCTTGCCGGGCTGACCGACGCCGAATTCCAGCGCATTTATGCGACGCCGCAGGGCCGGGCGTTGATCGACGGACTGGGGTAATCGAACGCCGGAGCATAAGGGTTTCATCGAAGCGAATGTCGATGACAGCAGCACCAAGGAATGCTTCACCGGCTTCATGGTCGCCGGCGACCGGGCGTGCATCAGCGCCGGCCGCGGCTTGAGCGCGGTTGCCCGCTTCGGAACCAAACTCGACAATAAGTGGAAACTCTACGTGCTGGGTGGCTATGCGAATGCCCGCATCAAGGTGGGCTATACTCTCGGCACGGCCAGCGGGTCGGCGAGCGCGAATGGCGATGGCGTCCGCGTCGGCGCCGGCGTCGAAGTGCCCTTCGGCACCAACGTCTACGCGAAGACCGAATATCGCTACACCAACTATGAGGGCGATTTCAGCCGTCATCAGGTGCTGGTCGGCTTCGGCCTCACCTTCTGATCAGACGCAAGGAGCCGCAGCATATGCTGCGGCTCCGATTGCTGTGCAATGCGAGATGAGGTGAGCGCTCGTTTAGCGCGGCCCTTCCTATAACGACAAAGCTTCCCTACTTCTTGGGCTTGGGCTGCCACATCGTCAGACCTTTGGCTTTCTCAGCAAATGTCGCGCGATCGGATGGTGAGATGTTCGCGCGACCGGACATGACGCCCATCCCGATCTTGCACTTAACGAAATAGGTCTCGTCGTCCTCCACTTCGAGCGGCAGCTTGTCGGTGACCTCGCCCTCGGTGAAATATTCGTGCTTCCCCGGCGTAGCCGAGATCACATAATATTTGCCCGATCCGAGGCGAGCGAGTTCTGCATCACCTTCGTGAACGGTGCAGCCCAGTGCCGCGCCCATCATCGATCCCGGACGAAAGAAGACGATCTGTGCCTTACCGGGCTCGGGATTTCCGAGCGTTCCGGATTTGGTGTTGATCGGGACAGTCGCATCCTGCGCGACCGCGACAGACGTCGTGAGGAACAGCATCGCGGTCACGACGATCCGCAACGATATAGCGTTCAACATATTCTCCAATTAACTATTGCTGACAGAAGTGCATTGCTTTTCGGCCACGGGCGACAGCGCCACATCCGCCGACACTCGTGCGGTACCGAGCGTGCCGGCAGGGACCAGCATCTCATCACCATCAATCAGGAAGGCGGTGAACGGTATTATCATCTCAGCGGCGAAGGCCTTGCCGACATGGCCTTCGCCGCTTGAGCCATAATGGAAATGGCCAAGCGGTATCTTCTGATCACCGCACGTCAGATATCGCGCCATCACGATCAACTCACCAGGCTTGCCACCCCAGCGCGCCCTCGCAACATGTGACACTTCGCCGCGGCCCATCGTTCCAATCGGCAGAACCAGTCGGCCGTCGATCCAGACAGGCTCCCGCAAGCGGATCGCGAACGTGTCGCCGATCTTAGCCGTCTTCGAACTGATATTCTCGACAATCTCGATTTCGACTGCTGTTTTCGCGGGCAACGCGCGGATGTCTTGATCCGGGAGCGTAGTTGCTTCGGTCACAGCGGCTATGGCCACCGGCGCCACACCATTGGTATTGGTGGCGCCTGCCGCTATCGCCAGTGCAAGCACGGCCTTCATTAGCCTGTCATCCCGTTATTTGTGCAGGAGCGAGGCCGCGCCTTGCGCAGCCCCGCACTCCCTCAGTGGATCGTTTTTGCCGACACCGGGATGACCGCAGCAGGTGTCACCGAACCCGTGCTAACGGGCGCGGACGTTGGTACGCTTGCAGGCACGCTCATGGCGTGGCCGGGTGCAGTGGCGAAAACGACCGGGATGTCCTCGTCAAGGATACCGTTGACGACGGTACCGGGCGGGATGACCGCACTTGTACCGGTCATGAAGAAGCCGGCTGGCAGGAAGACGATCGCCGACACGGCGATAGCGCCGCCGCCGGCCTTGACGCCTTTATCACCGACCGAACCTGTCAAGCGGATGCGGCGATCGTTGGCGGAGATATAGAGAAGGCGCGTCTCGATATTGCCGGACTTGCCCCACATGCCCTTGTTGCGGACGGAGGTGACTTCGCCGACCGCCGGGCTGCCGGCCTGAATGACGACCTGCCCGTTGAGCGTAACCGGTTCCGACACCTCGAGAGAGAAGCGATCCCCTACCTTCAGGTGTTTTCCGTTGGTGGTGAGATTGGTCATGAGCCGGAGCACGACAGGCGTGCCTGCGCGCAAAACCGTGGGCGACGGACCGTTGCTCACCGTCATGGCTGAGGCCGGCGCGGCCGAGACCGGCGCAGCTTCCTGCGCACATACCATAGGCGAGACAAGCAACATCAATGCGGCAGCCAAACCGCGAAACAGAACATTCTTCATTAGGAGCCCCCTCCTGCTATACAGGCCACCATGGTTAGAGCCGGGATTTCTCGCGTCAAGGCGCATGGGCCATTCAATATAAGAGCGTAACAAAAAAGCCGCCGGATGGTGTCCCCACCCGGCGGCTCCTCGCTCTCGAACGCAAGGGGAGAGGAAGGCTTAGTTGCCCTTGCTGGCGCTGGCGCTTGCGCTGCCCGAGCCCGCGCCGTTGCCCAACGCCGAGGCCGAGCCGCCCGTGAGCGAGCCGGCGAGGTTCCCCGAGGCGGCACCGTTGCCGGCCGCATTCACCGAGCCGGTGGCGTTCTTCGCGTGGTTGGCGGCGGCGTGGGCTGTGCCGCTGGCGGTGCCGCGTGCGCCGGCGACCGCACCAGTCGCGGTGCCGCGAACCGTGCCCACGGTGCTCGCGACCTGATCGGTGCCGACCGCCTGTGCACTGGCGCCGGCATTCTTCGACACATTGGTGCTGCCCGAACTGGTCAGGTTGCCGGCGAGGTTGCCGCCATTGGGGCCGGTCGCTCCGAGCGCGGCATCGGTGCTGCGCGAGACGCTGCCCGCGAGGCCGGCATCGGCGCTGGCGGCACCCGATTTGGTATCGACCGACCTGTTCGTGGTGGCGTTCGCCGCGCCGCTGATGCTGTTCGATATGCTGCCCGTCGCCGCGCCGAGCGAGCCGACGCTGCTACCGATGTTACCCGCGCCCGAAAGCGCACCGCCCGCGCCGCCCGTCAGTCCCGCGACCGCGCCTGTGAGACCACCGGCAGCGCCGCCTGCGCCACCGAGGAGCTGGGCCATGCAGGGCGACACGCCCAGCCCAGCGTATAGTGCAGCCGCAACCATCAGGCGGCTCTTGATTGGATTGGTCATCATATCTTCTCCTGTACGCAACCGGACCCGAAACGCGGCCGGCTTCAGAAGAGCAACGATGGCGGTGGGGGGATTCATCCGGGCATGGAAGATTTTTTAAAAGGGCGAGGATGACTTCAACCCCACCGCCTTTGGCGCCGTCGCGCAATTGGCGCAGACGATGCCGCGGCCGAGCCTGCCTGATCCCGGCTGCGCCTCGCTGCCGACCGCAGCGATGCTGCCGCGCAAAGCGAGCCGCGCGGTGACGAAGGGGGCGGCGAAGCTGGTGCCGCGCAGCCGTTCCCATTTGCCGCCGGGGACGGCACCGACCAAGTCGGCCGCCGGCGCGGCGAAATCGAGGTGGATCGGTTTGCCCGCCTCGATCAACGCCCTGCCCTTGCCATCGACGCCGGTGACGGCGACGACACCGGGATAGGAGGCGGGATATTGCGGCGGAGCGGCGGGGCCATCGTTGCCGACGGCGGCAACGACGATGATGCCGCGCCGCTGCAGCGCGCTGACCGCCGCCGCGAGCAAGGCGTTGGGCGGGCCGACGAGGCTGATGTTGATGACCCTGGCTTCGCCCTGCGCGAGCCAACCCATCGCGCGGGCGATGGCTTCGGCCGAACCGTTGGCAGGCGAGCCGCCATAGATGTCGGCGACCATGAGCAAGGCGCCGGGCGCAGCGCCATGAAAGGCGCCATATTTGCCGACGATCAGCGAGGCGACCGCAGTGCCGTGCCCGCTGGGGCGGGCATCGCCGGCGAAGCCGCGTTGCTGGATGGAGGCGCTGGCAAAGGCGGGATGCGATCCGACGCCGCCGTCGATCAGGCCGATACGTATGGCCGATCCACCGGCCGGGCCGGCGCTGCCGGCTGCGCCGCCTTTCGCGGGCGCGAGCGGAGCGCGGGCGGGTTCGTAGATGTGATCGAGCGTGTAGCTGCCCGAGGGATCGGCAGCCCGCAATAGGGCAATCGCCTTGCCCGCGGGCTTGCCCTTCGGCGGGATCAGGAGCGTCGCGGTGAGATCGAGGCCGTCGATCGTGCTGGCGCTGCGGAGGGCGAAGCCTGCCGCTTTGGCACGGGCAATCGCGTCCGCCGTCATGCCGATACCGACGACCGTATCGCGGCGGATCGGGTTGCCGGCATCGTCAATATCGAGCGTCGCGCGGTTCTGACGGACGAGCGCGCGCAACCGATCGCGGCGGAGACTCAGCAGTTCGGAGGAGGTCAGCGCGCCCAGGGTAGCGCCGACGCCGACGAATGGGCCATCGAGCCCGCCGCCGATGGCCCCCTGCCCCGCGCCCGTGATGCCAGAGGTGAGGCCGCCGACCGCGCCGGAAAGGCCGCCGACACCGCTGCCGAGGCCGGCGGGAAGGCCTGCCGCAGGAAGCCCGGCCGCCGGCAGGCCGCCGAGCAGTTGCGCGGTTACGGGCGCCGTCATCGTCTGCAAGACCAGGCCCGTCGCCACCGTCGCCCAGATCATCGTCGCAGCACGCATAGTCTTTCCTTTTTCAGCGTCGTGATGGATGAAACGAATGAGGGCGGTCGTTTCATCCGCATGGCACAGAGGCGGATCATTGGACGATTTCGAACAGGCATTGGCAAGTGTGCTGCCCCGGCTGCGGCGTTTCGCCCACGGGCTGACGCGCGATACCGCAGATGCCGACGATCTGACGCAGCAGACAGCCGAGCGCATCCTCAAATCGCGCAGCGGCTGGCAGGCGGGAACGAACTTCGATGCCTGGGCCTATCGCATCATGCGCAACCTGTGGATCGATACCGCGCGCAGCCGGCAGCGGCAGGCGAAGGTGATGGCGCCCGAGGAAGCGGGCACGCAGGTGGGCGTCGCCGGCGATGCCGAGGACAGGATCGAGTTACACTATCTGATGCGCGCGATGGATCGGCTACCCGACGAACAGCGCGAGGCGGTGGCGCTGGTGATGATCGAGGGGCTCTCCTATGCCGATGCGGCCGACGTGCTCGGTGTGCCGGCAGGGACGCTGACCAGCCGGCTGGTGCGCGGACGGCAGGCGCTGGTGCAGATGCTGGGGCAGGGAAATGACTGAGATGATCGACGAAGCGACCCTGATCGCCTGGCTCGACGGCGAGCTCGATGCGACGCGCGCGGCAGAGGTGGAAGCGGCGGTGATGGCGGATGCGGAACTGGCCGAACTGGCCGACAGGCATCGCACCATCAAGGCGCGGTTCGCGTTGGCGTTCGGCCCGATTGCAGAAACGCCGGTCGCGATGCCGGGACCGACACCCGCCACCATATTGTCCTTCGCCGATGCCCGCGCCGAACGCGATGCGCGGCGCAAGGCCGAGAAGACGCCGGCCAAAGCGCCGCGCTGGGCGATACCGGCGGCGATCGCGGCGAGCATCCTTGCCGGCATCCTGTTCCTGCAACCATCGCTGCCGCTCGGCGCTTCGGGCGGGATCGGCGACAAGGCGAATGCGCTGGCGCTGTCGGCGCCGATCGCCGAGGCGCTCGATGGACAGCTCTCGGGCAAGGTCGGCGCGGTACGGGTGGCGCTGAGCTTCCGCGGCAAGGACGGGCACTATTGCCGCAGCTTCGCCGCGACGCATCTGGCCGGGATCGCCTGTCGCGGCGATGCGGGCTGGCAGTTGCGCTATGCGAGCGTAGCGCCGCCATCGCCGGACAGCGATTATCGCCAGGCCGGGGACGATAGCGATCAGGCGGCGATGGTCGCCTCCATGATTGCAGGCGAACCGCTCGACGAAGCCGGCGAAAGGCGCGCGCGGGACGCCGGCTGGAAATAAGCGCTGCTGAAAATGCGTTATTGCTTCACCGGCTCACGGCGCAGCTCGACAAGCGCATCGTCGATCCCCTTGAGGGCGCCACGGCGCTGCGCTTCGCCGATATCCGGTGCGGCAGCGATCGAGGCGCGGGCGTTTTCGAGGGCGACGCGGACGGCGCGGCTGGTCGCATCGCCACATAAGGCGAGCGCACCGAAATCGGCGGTCGCGGGCATCGTCACGCCGCGCCGCGCACAATCCGCAACCATTCGGCTGCGGGTGGCGGCGAGGTGGGCGGCGACCATGCGGGGAACATCGCGCAGGATGCGATCGCGCTCGGCGAAGGCCTGACGACGCGCAGCTTCGGCCTGACGCACCGCCCGTTGCCGTGCTTGCGCCGCCCCGGCGAGCTCGCCGGGGCGGGCGTGCAATCTTGCCTCAACGGCTTCGCGACGTGCTTCGGCTGCCTCCTGACGCGCCTCGGCCGCAGCCTGCATTGCCTCGCGCCTGGCCTCGGCCGCTTCCTGGTTTGCCTCGCGCGCCGCCTCGCGCGCCTCGCGAATGGCCTCACGCTCTTCGGCGCTGAGCTTGCCGTGGCGGCTGATCACGACCTTGCTCACCGACGGCGGGGCGGGCGGCTCAGGGATGTCGAGCGTAGCGAGGCGATCGGGCGCTGCAGGTGGCAAAGGCGCGCTCGGCGGCACCGGGACGGCGCGGATCGCAGGGCCAGCCTGCATCGACGCAGGCATCGCCGGGATCGCGGGTATTGGCGGGACGGCGGGCGCTTCAGCCGCCGCTATCGACGCCGCCGCCGTTATGCCACCGCCGATCATCGCCGCTACCAGTGCGGTTGCGCCATATAAAGCCAAACGGCCGTTAGAGTTCGAATTCATGTCCATATCCCATATATCATTCGGCCTGCGGCTCAGATGCGCTACCGTCGCCTGGGCAGGCCGGTGGAACGCAGTGCACACTGTGCTGATCGACCTTTCGGGCCACGATCTCCATTTGCTTTCGATGAACGCGCGATCTTTGCGGACGAACGACCGTCGAGAACCAGAGCAACGGCGGTGCTTCCATCGCGGCAAGCAGCATGTGGATGCCACAGCGCTTAATTTGCAAAAATCCGTAGCGTTGGGAGAGCTGTATCCCGGCACAATTGCCTGTTATCGCAAGCGGAGGCCAAGTCAGGCTGCGGCGGGATGATCCTTCAGGGCAGCGATGACCGCCGGAAGAAACGCACGCGCGATGCGTATGCCCGTCGGATGGTCACGCTGACCTGACCCCCCGTCTCCCAGATGAATCGCAGGATCCGTAACCCTTTTGCTCGCTTTCCCGCGTCGCTGAAGCCGGAAAGCATCGCGCAATATGCCGTACCGCCCGGCTGGTCGTTGCGCGCCCTGTTCGCCCGGCGGCGCTCAGTTGGCAACCGCCGCGATACGATCCGTCAGTGTCCGTGTACGGTAAGGCTTTGACAGGAAGGGCGTGTCGGGATCCATTTCGGGCAGCGTGACATGGCCCGACGTGACGATCACGCGCACGTTCGGCCAACGCCGGCGGGAAAGCGCCACGAGGCCAAGGCCGTCCATTGACCCGGGCATCTTCACATCAGTGAACAGCACATCGATATCCGAGCGCTTCTCGAGCACATCCACCGCCTCGTCAGCGTTGCCGGCTTCGACCGTCACATGCCCGGCATCTTCGATGGCATCGACCGCCATCATCCTCACGAACAACTCGTCATCGACGACCAGCACGGTCAACCTCCTGCCAAGTGTGTCAGCCATCGAGTCCACGTCCACCAAACTGGCCTTCCTTCAAGCGCCCGGCAATTTGTCGTGGCAGAAGAAAAACCGCCAACCGACGAATGACACATCACGTTACACGACGTAAAGTTCTTCTGTTAAATCAATCCTGTGCGCGCTGGCGGAGGCAAAGAGTGTTTGACGCGGAACGCAATAGCGCGGCCCTCGAAAAGTGCGGCTGAGCGACCATGCATATCGGCACCCCATCGCGTGAGCGACTTCGCTGCCAGCAGGCGTTCATGCTCCCCGCGCGCTTTGAAATATTTATCGTCATGTTTCATTGCAGCCCTCCAATGCACCAAAACGTACCTACCCCGGCATGGAACTAACCCATGTTAACGGCCCTGTTCGCCAGGGGTTCCCTTCTTCGTCTTGATCGGAAATGCCGCCCACAGATTTGACGCGCCGCCAAGCGGGCAGTAGGAGCGCGACTTCATCGCTACCGGGGGAGGCGCCGTGACTATAGGGCAAGCCGCCGATGAGGGCGGTTATCATCGGTTTTCAGGCTGGCACCGTCAGGACCTGCTGCTGGCAGGACTGGCTGGCATCGCCTATTTCGTCCTCGCCGGCGCGACAATATTGCTGACGACCAACGACCATATCGCCACGGTCTGGCCGCCGAATGCGGTGATCGTAGCGATGCTGATCCCGATCCCACCGCGCCGCTGGCTGCCCTATCTGCTGGCGGGCCTGATCGCGAATGTCGCCGCCAACGCCATGGTCTATGCGATCATGGCGCCGTTGATCTATGCCATCATCAATATCGGCGAAATCGTTCTGGTGGCTGCGTTGCTAACGGCATGGCGTAGCGATGTGGATATCATGAGCGATCTGGGCTCCGTAGGACGCTTCATCCTTGTCGCGGGGATCGTGGCGCCTGCCATGAGTGCGGTCGGTGGGGCGGCGAGCGCCCATTTCCTGTTCAGCGAGGCTTTCGGGCCTTCCTATATCACCTGGTATGTGAGCGACGCACTCGGCCTGCTGATCTTCACCCCCCTGTTCCTTGCGCTCAGAACCGGCGGCATCGAGGCCTGGGCCCATGATCTAAACCGGGCGGGAAGAATCGAGGCGGGCGCGCTTTTCGCGCTTGTAACGGCGGTGGCGTCGTTCGCCTTTGCACGGCCGGAGCCTATGCTATTCGCGGTTGTCGCGCCGGTGATGGTGATCGCGATACGGCTGGGCAGGTTCGGCACCAAGATCGCGGTCACGATCGTGGCCCTGATTGGCGCGATTGCCACTTCGCGCGGCTATGGCCCGATCTCGGCCCTATTTCCGAACGTGCGCGAAGAGGCGCATGCGCTGCAACTTTTCCTCGCCACTCTGCTGCTCACTGCGCTGCCCGTATCGGCCGAGCTGACGGCACGGCGCACACTCGCACGCAAACTCAAGGAAAGCGAAATGGGTCTGCGGTTGCTGGCCTCGGGATCAGATGCGCTGCTCAGCCTGGATATCCAGGGCGTTTGCCGGCAGGCCTCCGACGCGGCATCGACCTTGCTAGGCGTCGGCGGGCCGGCGCTGGTCGGCCGTGAGCTCGCCACGCTGGCACTGGCCGACGACGCGGCGCGGATCGAAACGGCGCTCGCCGAAGCAGCGGTTACGCGGGGTGGCACCAGCCTGTGCGAATTCCGGCCCAAGCTCCGCCCCAATCGCTGGATGGAGTGCGCAATCAAGGCACTGGCCGACGAGCGCGGACAATTTTCGGGGGCGATCGGCGCGGTTCGCGACGTGACCGAGCGACGCCAACGCGAGCTCGCCGCGAACCGCGCGGCATCGATCGACAGCCTGACCGGTGCGCTGACCCGCGCCACCTTCCTCGATAATCTCGACGATCGGCTCGCTCGCGGCACGGGCCACCAGCTCGCGCTGATCATGATCGACGTTGACCTGTTCAAACATGTCAACGACACGCACGGTCATCCCGCGGGAGACAAGGTCCTCAAGGAAATTGTCGCGCGCATCCGGGCGCGGTTGCGGGACAGCGATCTGATCGGAAGGCTTGGCGGCGACGAATTCGCGATACTGCTCGACGGCGCTCGCGCAGAGCACGCCACAACCGCAGCCCGCTGCTTCGCCGATCTGGTCGCGAATGAACCGGTGCGCCTGCGCGGTGGGATCGCCCAGCTGATGTCGATCAGCTTCGGCGTCGCCGAAGCGACCGACGGCATCAGCCGCGAGGCGCTGCTCCAGCAGGCCGACGACGCGCTGATCAAGGTAAAACGGAAACGGCGCACGCTGATTGCATAATGTGCTTCGACCTCAGAAGCAGGTCAGAACGCAATCACTGTCGTGGCGTGCTCGCTTGGCTTTGCGCTACACCGCTCAGGCTGGCATGAGACTGCCATGGATAGACAACGTCACAAAGAACGCCACGCAGTAACGCGGATGGGCTGGCTGCGCGCCAGCATATTGGGCGCCAATGACGGCATCGTTTCGACCGCCAGCCTGATCGTCGGGATCGCCGCATCGGGCGCCGCACGTGGCGATACCGCGCTGGCGGGGCTTGCCGCGCTGGTGGCAGGGGCCTTGTCGATGGCGGCGGGCGAATATGTCTCGGTGAGCGCGCAGGCCGATGCCGAAGCGGCCGACCTTGCCCGCGAACGCAAGGAGCTTGCAGAGCAGCCGGAGCACGAACAGCGCGAGCTGGCCCAAATCTATGTCGCTCGCGGGCTTTCGCGCGAACTCGCAGCGCAGGTTGCGACAGCATTGACCGCACATGACGCGCTTGGTGCGCATGCCCGTGACGAGTTGGGCATCACCGATTTTTCCAGCGCGCGGCCGTTGCAAGCGGCAGCGGTGTCGGCATGTGCATTCGCTGCCGGCGCCGCAGCGCCAATGATCGTGGTCGCGAGCGTCGCGATGGCGTGGATGGTTGGTGCGGTGATCGCTGTCTCGCTTTGTGCGCTCGCATTGCTCGGGATGCTGGGCGCGCGAGCCGGTGGCGCAAGCCACGGGCGATCGTTGTTCCGGACATTGCTATGGGGTGCGATCGCCATGGCGATGACTGCCGGCGTCGGCCATGTGCTGGGTATCGTAATTTAGAGGAACACGCCGTGCCGCCACAAGCCGAACTCCATGAGCGCTTCCGCGCACTCCATGCCGGCCCGGCAATGCTTGTCATGCCCAATGCCTGGGACGGCACATCGGCGGCGCTGCTGAAACGCGCGGGGTTCGAAGCGCTCGGCAGCAGCTCAGCCGCTATTGCCTGGGCGCTGGGGCGGCAGGACGGCTTCGCCGCAGTGAGCCGCGAAGAGGCGATCGCCAACGCAGCGCTACTGTCGCGGGTCAGCGGCCTGCCGGTGAACGGCGATCTCGAGGACGGGTTCGGCCCGGCACCGGAGGATTGCGTCGCGACGGTGGAAGCGAGCATCGCAGGCGGACTCGCCGGGCTGGGCATCGAGGACACCACTGCTCGTCCGGCCGATCCGATCCACGGCTTCGACGAGGCCGTCGGGCGGATCGCAGCGGCGGCGAAAGCGGCGAAGGGCCGCATCGTGCTGACCGCGCGCACCGATCTGCTGATCCAGGGCAGTGACGATGTCGATCAGGCGATCCGCCGTCTGGTGGCGTTTGCCGAGGTAGGAGCGGACGTGCTGTACGCAACGGGCCTGCGATCGATGGATGACGTGCGCAAGGCGATTGCGGCCGTTTCGCCAAAGCCGGTCAACATTCATGTCGGAGCGGCGCTGCCGCTTGATGTGCTGAAGGCTGCGGGCCAAGGGCGAATCAGCCTTGGCGGCGCGCTTTACGGAGTGGCCATGGCCGCGCTCGACACTGCCGCGAAGGCATTGTTCGCAGGCGATCAGAGCCTTGCCATCGGCGGCATGCCCAATCGGGACATCGCCGCTTTGCTGGCCTAACATAGCAGGGCTGGTGCGCCAGCGCGAACGGCCCGGCAACATAGCATTGGCTGTAGAAGGGCTTGCGCAGACTTTCCCGCGTGAGACCAATCTTACGGCTGCGGACGAGGCGCGCAGCCATCATCAGCGGGAAGATGCTGAAGATCAGCAATCGTAATATCAACAGTGCGCTCTCATCATTGACGAGCCCACCGAGCCCTGCCTGTCCCGAATGACGGCGTTGTTATTGCCGAGCAGCGCGACTTCGATCGCGTGCGCCAGCAGCAGCGACAGGAGGAACATCGGTGGATTGAGCGTATCGATATATTGCTGATCCTCCGCATCCGAAAGCTCGGTGTCGGCATAGACCATCATCTCGACGGGACGGCGCAACGCTCGCCACAATGTCACCGGAAAGAAAATCAGCCAGCTCATCACCTCATAGAGGAGTTCGTCGAGCGATGTGATAAGCTGCATGAAATTCATAGCGATGCAGTGTGTCGCGTCTCGGATGCGTCGAACAGCATTTTTGAACAGCATTTTTTTGCGACGAAGCGCACACATTGACAAGAAGTTCTCTATTTGTTCTATTTGTGGCTTCGGCACCATTCGTCGACCCAGGCCAGGACATATCAGATGCAGCACGATTTCCGGCTGCGTGCTGCGGCGCGCGCCATTTACGACGCTTGTTTCCCGACCGAGGAAATCGCGCCCGTCGGCTTCGAAGAGGCCGAACGCCATCGCACAATCCATTATCGCCGCGCGATCGAAGCCGCACCGGGCACACGCGTCAATCTGACGGAACGCGGCCAGCAATTGCCGCTGATATAATGCCACGCATCGACGACGATCCCCATATGAAAGCGGCGCGCGCGGCGGTGGCGGAATATCTGCGTAATCCGCCCCGTACGCCTGCCGACCCGCAGCGCGGCCTCGACCGGCAGATCTGGGATAGCGCGAGTGAGCGTGAGCGGCGGGAGATGTTGAAAGAATGCGGCTGGCTATGATGCGCGCAGACGTTGGTTAGCAGCTGAACAGCGACGGCACCGACCCGCATGGAGGATATTCGAACGCGGGCCGAAAAGGCTATAACAAAGCGGAAATCGCCGAAACCCCCGTAAAGTGCTTAAATGCACATTGGAGAAAAATGGCCCATGGTCCGTTCTTTACGGGGCGGAGCGCAAGGGCACGTGGACAAGGGCATGGTTCTCGTCATCGAGGATGAACCGATAATCAGGGATATGATCGAGGACGCGTTGAGTCAGGCGGGCTTTCGGGGCATCGGGATTGGCAGCGGCGGCGAGGCGATGTTGCTGCTCGATCATCCCCCCGAAGGGATCGTGGCGCTGATTTGCGACATCAGGCTGGGCGGCGGGATTTCAGGCTGGGTAGTCGCGCGCCACGCCCGCATGATGATGCCCGACACGGGCGTCGTTTATGTCAGTGGTGACGCCGGAATCGACTGGAGGCGCGAGGCGGTGCCTGGCGCGGCTTTCCTGAGCAAACCCTTTTCCGGACGAGACATCGTCGCGGCGGTCACGGCGCAGACGAGCATGACCTGATCGCACGCCGCAAAGCCCCCAACTAACCGAAGTTAGGACGAAAATAGGCGCGCGCGCAGTGCAAGAATTCTATCCAGTTGCGTGCCGGTCTCCGGCGGGGGCAATGGAGAATATCTGTGCGCGTAGCGATCGCGGGAACGGTGGAGACGCGCGGGGGCCGTCCTTCGTTCGCGGCTCTGGCGGACGGCACCGAAGGGCTGATTGAGCTCGACAATAGCGCCGCCGCAAAGCTGGCCGGCAGGGCGGTGGGCGACGCCAGAATCGGCGCAATCAACGGCGCTCGGGCGATGATCGAGGATGCAGCTACGCGGCTGCATCAGACGGGGTGCGCCACACAGGCGGCCGACGGCCGCTGGCTTCTGCTGCTCTCGGCGCTGGACCTCGACTGAGGCGATGCTGGTGGCAGTGTCGGTGCAGAAATTGCGGCAAGATTTTAACGAGCGAGCATTAGTGCAACGACGCGCGCGCCATTTGGTGGTCTGGCGCTTGTCATGCCCGTAACGATGCCATGCTGAGCCGCCGCTTTCTCCAGAACCGCTGCACCACCTTGACCGACGCCGAGCATTTGGCGATCGACGGTGCGGTGTCGCAGGTCATCACGATCGGTCAACGCAAAACCATCTCGCAGGCCGGCGAGCGGCTGACGAAAAGCACATTGCTCGTCGAGGGGTTCATGTGCCGCTATATCGATGACCGGAAAGGCTTGCGGCAGCTGGTAGCGATGCATGTGCCGGGCGACTTCGTCGATCTGCACGGCTATCCGCTCAAATGGCTCGACCATGATGTCGCGACGCTGACCCAGGCGGTGATCGCCGAGGTGCCGCATGCCGCGCTCGACCGCATATTGGACGATCAGCCCGCGCTGGCAAAGAAGCTCTGGTTCTCGACATTGATGGATGCGGCGGCGCACCGCGCCTGGCTATTCCGCCTCGGGCGGCTCGACGCAATGGGACGGATCGCCCATTTCCTGTGTGAGATGAACGCGCGGCTGCAGGCGGTAGGGCTCAGCGATGGGCACGGTTTCGCGCTCGGCATCACTCAATATGATCTGTCGGAAGCGTGCGGGCTGACCAGCATCCACGTCAATCGCGTGCTCAAGCAACTGCGTGAGGAAGGTTTGTGCACCTTCCGCGGCCAATATTGCGAAATCCACGATGCAGCCGCGCTGGCCAAGCGCGGGCAGTTCGACGCTGGCTATCTGTATCTCGGTTCCGACCAGACGTAGGGCGCGCCATCCGGCCCAGCGCGATCAATCCAGCCGCAGCGTCATGGTGCCGAGGTAGCTGCGGATATCATCGGCGATCGGCGAACCGCGCGGGGATATCGCGCACCAAAGGATAGCAGGCCGGATCGAGCAACGAGGGATGCGTGCGAGGCGAAAGCGGCCGCGCTCTGCCACGGCAGCCGCGCCGGAGCGACGGGATGACGACTAGAGCGTCACGCCATAGTCCGCGAAGGTCGTCTCGATGCTCGGATCCGATTTTCGCGCCGCAGCCAGGTCGAGTTCCGATTTTGCCTTATCCCCCTTTCTGGCCCAGGCAATTGCGCGGCCGAGCAGCGAATCCGCCAGCGCAGGCCGCGCCACGAGCGCCTTGCCATAATCGGCAATAGCCTCATCATAACGGCCAAGCCGCAGCAGGACAAAAGCACGGCTATCGAGGGCGGCGCTCGAATCCGGCTGCTTTGCCAGCGCCGCATCGCAATCGCCGAGCGCATCAGCAAGCGCGACACCCGCCTTGGCTTTCTCGAAGCATATATTGTTTAGTTCGCCGGCGCTTTTCGCCCGAGCGCGCGCCGCCGCGAAGTCCTGATCGGCCTTCGCCTGCTGCCCGGCGAGCAGATAGGCGATCCCGCGTTTTGTCAGCAGATAGCTATCGGCATCGGCTAACGCTGACTTCGTCAGGATGGCGGCGGCGAGTGCCGGATTGCCAGCCTGCTGTTCCAGCGTCGCCTTTGCGATGATCGCTTCCTGAGATGCCGGACCAAGCTTCAGCGCCAGATCGAGATCCTGGCGCCGCCCGGCGACATCGGCTCGGGGTCGGGCATTAGAGCGATTGAGGTAGATATAGGCTTCCGGCTTGATCGCGATCGCGCGATCGAATTCGCGCATTGCATCAGGCATCCTGTCGATCCGCTGATAGATGCGCGCGGCAGCGACATGGGCGTAATCGGAATCGGGCTGGGCCGCGACAAGCGCCGCCGCTTGTGCGGCAGCACCGGGCCGATCGCCTTTCTGGGTCAGATCGGTCGCCATGATCAGATATAGGTCGGGCGCGGTATTGCCCGCCTTGATCGCCGCATCGGCATCGAGCGCCGCAGCCTTGCCATCGCCGACCGAGCGATAGGCGATCGCGCGCAAGGCCAGGCCATAGGCGTTGGAAGGCTCGCTCTCCAGCAGTGCCGACGTCGCCTTGATCACGGTCGCACTGTCCTGCTTTGCCGCAGCGACCGTAGCACTGCCGATCAACGCCATGCGATTGCGCGGCGCGATCACGATTGCGCGATCGACGTCCTTTGCGGCCGCATCGATATCGCCGAGATATAATCTTGCGAGGCCGCGCCCGGCCAGCGCCCTGGCGTTCTGGGCTTCGATCGCGAGCGCTTTTTCATAGTCAGCAATCGCTTCCTTATAGTGCTTGCGGTCAGCCTGCGCATTGCCGCGTGTGACATAGGCCTGCGCCGTGTCGAAGGTCTGTCCGGACGCCGCCGCCAGTTCCTTGTCGGTGAGGGGGTAATTGTCCGACTTGTAGAGATAGATGTCGTTACCGGCGAGCGCACGCAACGCCGCCTGCGCGGCAGGCGCATCCTTCGCGGCGAATTCGGGTACTATGCTGCGGCTGCTGCTTTCGACAGTGAAGGTCGTGCCATCCAGCGTCGCCTTGCGGCGATATTCGATGCCACCGGCCGTCTCGTTCACCTGCCATTTGGCCGGGATTTCATAATTCCGGTAGAATGGCGGCAACAGGATAGTTTCGATATTTTTTATGTGGAACGGGAAGGACACGACATAAGGCGCATCGCGCCCTGGCCCAGGCTCACGCGAGAAATCGGCGCGATAGCCGACGCCGGTGCCGTCGGTTTCGTACCAGCGATCCTTCCACTCCATGCGCGCGTCACCCTCCATCGTGTAGCGGATCTCGCGCTTGTCAGGGTCGTAGGAGAAGCCGACCTTGTGGATATCGATGAAGTCGTATTGCTTCTTCCAATATTCGCGCAGCGACCGATCGCGGGCATCCGCCGACAGATTGTTCATCCCGCTATTGGCGCTGAACGCTTCATCACCCGTGATCACCCATTCCACCGTGGTCGGCGCAGGGATGGTGACGCCTTCGCGCGCGTCGATCCGTATCGTGACGATGCTGGTCGGCTTGTCATAAGGCGGCGGCAACAGGCGAACGAGCGCGCCGCCGCTGGCGACGACGGGCAGCCCCCAGCCGAGAGCGGGGGTTTCCAGCTGGTCGAGCCGGCGATCGCCGGTGCGCGTGGCATCGAGCCAATATGTCCGGCCCCCGATTTCCGCGCGGACGATGACATGATTGAACAGCGTTACCATCGGTAGCCGTTCATCCAGGCCATCGATACCATAAGCGTTGACGAGAACGGCGTCTGCCTTGATCCCCATATTCCGCAGCAGTGCCAGCAGCAGCGCACTCTTCGCCTTGCAATCGCCGAAGCGGCGGCTCCAGGTCGTCGCGGCGTCCGCGGGCGTATATCCGCCTGCGCCCATCAGCAGCGCGACATAGCGCACCCGATCTTCCACCAGCCGCAGCACCGCCTGCGCGCGGATGACCGGATCCGGCGACAGCGCCTTGATCTTCGCCGCCTCATCGGCGAGCGGACCGGCAGCGGGCAAGGTTCCGGCCTTGTCGTAAAGCGGCGCGAACAGCGCCGACAATTCCGCCCATGACGCGAAGTCGCTGACCTCGACTGCGCGGCCGATCCGATATCGTCCCGGCGCAAAGCGCGGTGGCGGGACCGCATCGATCGCGTTCAGCAGGATTTCGAAGCCGCCCGGCAAACCGCTCTTCAGATTGCCGCGCGCGATTTTCATCGCGGGGATCGCCGCGCTGGGCTGAACCCGAACCGGAATTTCGGGGGACCAGAGCGCGCTGAGATGCGCGCGATCGATCGGCAGCGTATTCCATGTGCCGCCGATGAACGCGACATGCCCCTTCAGCACCGGATCGCTGGAACTCTGCGTCATCTGCAGCTCGACAGTGTCGCCGACCTGCAATCCTTCCGGCTGGATATTGGCCGTGAGCACGCCGTCCAGCATCGCGCTTTCGAGATTGGCCTCTCGACGAACCACCGTGAAAGTCTGGCCGGAGGCAAGGACATCGTCGGAGCGTCCGTCCGCATGGCGGATGAGCAGCTTGTGGACGGTCACTTCATCGGTTTCAGGTTGCCAGGCCAGGCTGATATTGCCGGCGGCAAGCCCCTCCGGCGTTTGAATGCGAAAGGCCGAAGCTGTATAGATTGAGATGCGCCCGCGATCGAGCTTCGCCTGCTGATCGTGGAGCAGCACCCGGACAGCGGCCCCGTTTCCGGCTGCCGTCGCCTTCTCGTCCGGCACGGCTATCGGCTTCACCCAGGCGGGGGCCGGCGCGATGCCCGGTTTGTCGGCGGCGAGACCGGGCATGGCTGCCGCACCCGCCACCATCACCGACAGCGCTACACGCGCCAAAAACCAACCGGCCACTATCCGCATCTGCCATCCCCCTGCCCGCACAGGATAATGGCCTGGCTCTTGTAATCAATGTCAGTCTTGTTCCGGCGCCACATAAACAAAGGCGCGACGGCCTGAGGCGAGGGTAACGGCGATGCGCGCGTAGTTTTCGCCTTCATAATCATCCACCGCAGGAAGATCGGCGGCCATAATCGCGAGCGCGACACCGGCGATCGGCGGCGCATCTTTGCTACGGCGCAGGATTTTATGAACTTCCATCCCGCTGGTCGCGAGGACATCAGGATCGGTTATCGCGATGCTATCGAGGATAAAGCCAGTCAGTGCGTCGGGATCGCTTGCCAACGTGCGGCCGAAGAGATCATTCTGGACATGCTCAAGCTGCAGAGTGCCATAGGAAAAGAGCCAGAGGCGCCCGTCACGGATCGCACTCAATGCCTGCCCCGCGCCTTTTGCACCGCATGGAGCAGCGCCGCGATGATGCCGCCGACGATCAACCCGACGATGCCCGAGCCGACAGCCGTGACGATCCAGCCGATCGTGCCGGCGGCTGAGGCAGGCACGGCACCGGCTGCGACCTCGGAAGCGCGATGGATCAGATGTTCGGGGGCGGGCCAACCGAGTTGAGCCGCGCCATGGACCAAGATGCCACCGCCGACCCAGATCATGGCCGCGGTGCCGATGATCGACAGCCAGCGCATCAGGATCGGCATTGCCAGCACCAGCCCCCGTCCAACCGCACGAGTAGCGGCCGCGCGACGGCGAGCGAGATGGAGGCCGATATCGTCCATCTTAACGATCAGTGCAACGACGCCATAGACGCCGATCGTGATCGCCAAACCGACCAGCGCAAGCACGAACGCTTGCGTGACGATCCCGGAATCGGTGACGGTGGCGAGGGTGATCGCCATGATCTCCGCCGACAGGATCAGATCGGTGCGGATCGCGCCGGCGACCTGACGCTGCTCGAGCTGTTGCGGATCGGCGGGGATTGGATCGTCTTCGTCCGCCGCGCCGTGCCCCCCTCCGAATGCCTCGACCACCTTTTCCGCGCCTTCGAACGCCAGGAAGGCGCCGCCCGCCATCAGCAGCGGAGTGATCGTCCAATCCGCGAAGGCGCTGAGCAGGAGCGCGACGGGCAACAATATCAGCAGCTTGTTACGCAGCGAGCCGACCGCGATCTTGGCAATGATCGGCAGTTCGCGATCGGGGGTGAGCCCGACGACATAGCGCGGCGTGACGGCGGCATCGTCCACCACCACACCCGCCGCCTTCGTCCCCGCCTTGCCCGCCGCCGCACCGATATCATCGAGCGACGCCGCAGCCAATTTGGTGATGGCGACAACGTCGTCGAGCAGCGCGACCAGTCCGGAAGCCATGGTGATCCTTGCGGTGAGAGGCAGAAAGACCCCGCGTAGCGCGGATTGCCGGCGATGCTCAAGCTTGGTGGGGTAGATCGATCGACAAATCCCATTGCCTGAAATGTTTTTGTGAGGTATACAGATACCATATAGGAACATTATATGCGCCTGCGGGAATCGGCGCTTTCGCCGACGAGGCCCCCATTCTGCTAATCTCACCGCCGTGATGGAGACATGATCAATGGCAATCTACATCGACGCGACGGATCAGCCGAACCATGACCATTCGCCGGAACCCGCGCCCGATGGATGGACGCCTTTTGATCTGGGCGATGCGCTGCTGGCCTATTGGGACGCCGAGGACCTAGCGTCGCTGACCCTGTCAGGAGCGAGCGTGACGGCATGGGCAGACCGCAAGAACGGGCATACGCCGACCCAGAGTGCACCTGGCTCCAAGCCGATCTATGCCCCGATTGGCTTCAACGGCCGGCCGGGCATCGTCTTCGATGGGGTGGATGATTATCTGCAGATGCTCGGCACGATTCCATTTCCGCAGGGAACGGTACCCTGCGAGATATGGACGCTGGCGGATTTTACGGCGGGCAATCCGGTGACGTCGAGCATCATCGGATGGGGGGACGGGGTCGCTGCAAACGCCAACCGCGCCATTCGGAGGCTCGGTACGGGCTTCAGCAATGCTCTGTTTGGTAATGGAGTGAGCAATTCGGTTATCACTAACATCTCAGTGATTATCGACGGAAAACACATGCTGCGGGCACGTTTTGAACCCACGAAGGGGATGCTGTTTGTAGATGACGGCTTGCCAACGGCTACGACTGCAACGCTCAATAGCGCTCCAGCGAACAATTTTTTCATTGGCCTGAGCAACATCGGCAACAATAATTATCTGCGCGGCACGGCGAGCGCTATGCTCATTACTTCACTCTTGAGCGCTACCCAAGCTGCCGAGCTAAACGGCTACCTTAAGTCGCGTTGAACTATGGCCTGACGCCTTGGCCGGCGTTCGCTCCCCATCACCCGGTGTCAGTGATCGGCAAATATTACCCCAGTATTTCCTGCAATAGCGGAATCAATTCACCCTTCGCCCTGAGCGCCGCCGCAGGACCACGTTCCGCACCTTCAATAGACGTCACTTGGCAAGGCCATCCAATACGCATGACATGGGCTCTGTCGAGCTTACTCCCAGCGCCATAGACTATGCGTGTTTCACGGGGCGCTGGCAGCGCGGCGACATCGCCATAGTCGAAACTGTCCATCTGCCGCTGATATTGCTGCCAGCGCATATCGCCGATTGCGTCAGTCTGCTCGGGAATTATCGTCGTCTGTGGCGCGAATGCCAGGACGCGATCGGCTTGACACAGTGACCCGAACAAGAGCGCCCCAAACCCACCCATGGAGTTGCCGACAAGCGCAAGCCGGTTGGAGCCTGTCGCCACCTGAGCTGCGGCAATCCGCTCTACAATTTCGGAAACGCCGTTTTGGTACCATCGCTGGCTACGATCACTTACGAACAGAGCGCAGGCCCCTTGCAAGCTGCGGTGAAACTCAAATGGGATCTGTCCCAGGCCATGGTGGACACCGGTAAAAGCTACTACAAGCGTATTGGCGTCGCGCAATAGGCTGTCGTCAAACCGGATCATTACCGAATTTTCGTGTAGTGTGGAAATGGTCAACACGAGTCGTTCCTTTGACGTCTTTTCCGTCGTCATCTGCAACAACGAGTGGTCGATATAGGGGGTCGGTTAGACGCGCTTTAGCGAGAGAGAGGTGGCGGCCGCCTTTCAGGACGATGTTCTGCGAGGCCTCGTCGAGAGACGTAGCCTGCTCTACGATCACATCGTCGGTAACAAAAAGATCGAAGTTACCACGCCGGGCCTGTGCCACCGCCGCGTGAAATTCCGCTTGGGTCATGCCTGCAACGGCAGACTTTTCTAGCTCCTTTGTGCGCTGTTTTACGGACGGCTCCACTGTGCGCCAGCAATCAACCAGAGGCCGTCCATCCCAAGTCCGCATGCCGCCATGCCTATCTTCCAACTGCTGCGCGACCCTACGAGCGGCGAGCGACGCCGCGAATGCCGGACGGGAACGATCATCCGTTGCAATGATAGATGACAAGGCTGCGGCGTGCGCTTCTGGGGAAATATTGAGCTTGTTAAGATGCTTGATCTGCGTAACAGCAGCCATACTCAGCGCCTCGCGGTGACGTGGTTCCTGACCGTCAAATTCAAGATACAAGGCCGCCATCGCGTCGCGGACCGTGAAGCCGGTATAGGGGTGAATGACGACCTTTCGTGGTGCAACCAATGCCTCGATACTGGCGACGAAGCCCGTATAATCGAAATCGAACAAGAATCTTGGATCGGACAGCATCTCTTCAAGAGAGCGGCTGCGAACCCAATCCGGGTTGCCCAACGGCTTTCGCAGCATTTCGACATAAAGGCTGACCATGTAGCCGAGCGGATCGCGAAACCAGACCCAGATCTCCAGCGGGAAGCACTGAGCAGCGAGACGAAGACCTTCACGCCCGTATTCAGGAAAGTCTATCCACCCACCGTGGATGCCCTCCTGAGACAGAAAAACAGTTTTGGTGTTGGAAGGCGCGGACGCGATAGCCTGCTCGATTCCCTTGATGAACACCTGAGGCTGGGCGCGTATAAGGGGCTTTGTCAGCCACTTGTGGAACGGAATCTCGCCAGGCGTTGCAGGATAAAAGACTCCGGCCGCAGCATGCTCGTTTCGCCGGTCGCGCATGTAATACTGAAGAGCAGTGCTCCCCGTTTTTTCTGTACCGACATGAAGAATGACGCGTTCGACCATCAAGCGACCTCTATTCTACATCCGTTGAACCTGTCTAGATCGCGACCTTCTTTCGAGCCGCTCCAGCTTGACGTTGTTACTTTGCCAGTTAGGCTTAAATTCCGAAGCTCGGTTCGTTTAGGAAGTCATCACATGGCCAGAAAGCGCGTGTTGATCGCCAGACCGCGGCTGGACTGCTCCTTTAAGCGTGGCCCCGTTCCGGCGATCGAGACGCCTTCGACCCATCCAGTGCGTATCCTGTGGGCAAGATTTATCGATCAACTGGCAGAATTTCACAGTCAGCAAGGCTGGTATGTGGGGTTCATCGGTGGTCGCATCCGAATATGGTGCGTCGTCGACCGGCCGAAAGGCCGCAGATGCCGCTCTGGGCCAGATCAGAACAAAGTAGCGCGGCGGTAGCGATGCCTTATGCTGGGGACATGCAGATCAGCGCCGCTGCCCGCGATCACGCGCGCAACATTCTCCGTTGGCTGCTCGCCGCAGCGTTTCTCATCGCGGGCGTCGCCCATGTGCGCTCGCCGGGCGGGTTCCTGGCGATCACGCCCAGTTGGGTGCCGTTTCCGCGCGAAACAATTTTCGTCACAGGGGTATGCGAAATCCTGGGTGCTATCGGCTTGTTCGTGCCGCGCCTGCGGCGGATCGCGGGGATCATGCTCGCTGCCTATGCCATCTGTGTCTACCCGGCGAACGTCAAACACGCGATCGACCATATCGCTGTCGGCGGTGCGACGCTGGGCTGGTGGTACCACGGCCCCCGCCTCGCCTTTCAGCCGGTGATCGTCTGGTGGGCGCTTTTCGCCGGCCGCGCGATCGATTGGCCTTTCCGGCCAGGACATGTGTAAATTCCCAGCCGCTCGGCGACGGCCTCGATCGGCGTAGCCGGTTCAATCACATGTGCCAGGCCCAGCCGCATCGATCGCAACGACCCGGCGGTTGGGCCCGTCCCGATGCACCTCGGGTGAGGGCGCGCCACACGCAATCGCGAGCCGCCTGAATGTATCGAAGTCAGTAAAAAGGGGGCGGCGTTTCCGCCACCCCCAAATATTTCGCGATGACGGCCGTAGCCGTCACGACGGCATCAGCCGTTCAGCGCATCCTTGAGCGCCTTCGCAGGCGTGAAGGAAACCTTCTTCGAAGCAGCGATCGTCAGGGTCGCGCCGGTCGCAGGGTTGCGGCCTTCACGTGCCGGACGGTTGGCCACCTTGAACTTGCCGAAGCCGGGAAGCGAAACTTCTTCGCCAGCCTTGGCGGCATCGGTGATGGCCTTGAGCGTGGCATCGATCACGCGCTTGGCGGCGGCCTTGTCAAGGCCCTGTTCAGCGGCGACGACGCCAGCGATGTCGGCAGTGTTCATGATCACTCCTGGGATATAGTTTATTGGAAACTTGCTTTGCCCCGATCTCGAAGCAAGGCGGTTCTTTTGCGCGGCGTTTTCTCAGACGGCAATCGGAAACTGGCGGCGAAATGAGAAAAAACGCACGTCAGGAACGATTCACCGCTTTTTTGACGGTTAGTCACACCTTAACCCTGCATTTTCGGCGCTTCAGGTCGCCTGGCGCACCGCTGTCGCCAGCATCTTGTCGATTCGGCGTCCATCCATATCGACGATGTCGAAGCGCCATCCCTTATGGTTGAAGCACTCGCCAGTCGTCGGAAGATGCTTGAGCCGCCACAGCGCGAAGCCGGCGGCCGTCGCGAAATCGCGGTCCTCGGGAAGGTCGATTCCCAGCCGATCGGCCATGACGTCGGCGGGCGCGTTTCCGGAAATAAGCCAGCTGCCGTCATCGCGCTCGACAAAGGGGGGATCGGTATCCTCATCGACATCGGACAGGAATTCGCCCGCGATCGCCGCCAGCAGATTGGCGGGCGCGACCAGCCCTTCGAAATGGCCATATTCGTCGTGAACGAACGCGATCGGCACCTCCGCGCCGCGCAACGCCTTCAGCGCATCCATCGCGTCCATGTGATCCGGAATGACGATTCCCTTGCGCATCATCGCGCGCAAATCGATCGGCGTGCCGTCGATAAGCACGCGGACGAGATCCCGCGAATGGACCACGCCGACAATATCGTCGACCGATCCTTGCGCCACCGGCATCCGGCTATGCGGCATCGCGCCGATCGCCTCGCGGAGCGTCGCGGCATCGGCGTCAATATCGATCCATTCGACGTCTGTGCGCGGTGTCATCACTTCACGCACGGGCCGATCCGCGAGCCGCACGACACCGGAGATGATCGCGCGTTCGCTCTCCTCGATCACGCCGGCCGACGAAGCCTCGGCGACGATCAGATGAAGCTCCTCGGCCGTGACATGATTCTCGGTTTCGCGATCGAGTCCGATGACATGGAAGATCAGCGCGCTGGTGCGATCGAGCAGCCAGACAAACGGTGCGGTGATTCGCGAAAGCCAGATCATCGGGATCGCCATCGCCGCCGCGATCGGCTCGGGGGAGCGCAGGGCAAACTGCTTGGGAACAAGTTCGCCGACGATCAGCGATATGAAGGTGGTGATGCCGATGACAACGGCGAAACCGATCTCAGGTGCGGTGCTGGCGGGTACGCCGAGTAAGGCCAGCCGCTCCCCGACTGGCCCACCCAGGCTCGCGCCCGAATAGGCGCCCGCGAGAATACCGATCAGCGTAATACCGATCTGGACCGTCGAGAGGAATTTGCCCGGGTCGGCGGCGAGTTCCATCGCCTTGCGCGCGCCACGGCTCCCGGCGCGCGCCATCGCCTCCATCCGCGCCTTGCGTGCCGAGACAATCGCGAGTTCGGACATCGCGAAAACGCCGTTCAACGCGACAAGCGCGACGATGATCAGGATATCCATCCAGGGAAAAGGGGCAAGGGCTGTGGTTGGCGGCATGGCGCCCTCCTTCAATGCCGTGAATCAGCGCGCTTGGCTAGCCCTCAACCATGAAGCCAGTGGACGGCGAAGGACTTTCACCTGCGTGCGGCAAAGAAATTCCGAAGCATCACGCCGGCCTCTGCGCCGCCGATCCCGCCATAGACCTCGGGCCGATGGTGGCACGTGGGCTGAGAGAAGAAGCGCGGGCCATGATCGACCGCGCCACCCTTGGGGTCATCAGCGGCATAATAGAGCCGGCGGATGCGGGCGTGGCTGATGGCGCCTGCGCACATCGCACAGGGCTCGAGTGAGACCCAAAGGTCGCACTCACCGAGGCGTTGGCTGCCGAGCTTGATGCCGGCAGCGCGGATCACCTGCATTTCAGCGTGAGCGGTAGGGTCGGTACCGCGGAGCATATTGTTGGCCGCACTCGCGATCACGTCATCGCCCCGCGTGATGACCGCGCCAACGGGAACTTCGCCTGAACGTGCGGCCTGAGCCGCAAGATCGAGGGCGATGCGCATCGCGGCTGGCAGCGGGAAGCTCATGCTCCCGCCTGTAACGCGGAAATCAGCGAATCGAAATCTTGTCGGGCACGATCAGCAGCGCGAGCGCAAATAATATACCCGGCACCCAGGCAATGACGGTCAGCAAGACCGTAATCCAGAACGCCGGCGTTACCCCCCTCTGGAGGAAAACGCCGAGGGGCGGCAGCAGGACGGCGGCGACCACCGCCCAGACCGAAACCGGCCTGATGGTAAGCTCCCTGCCCTGCTGCCCCACCAACTTAGTTCGCCTTCTTCACATCGACGGTCGGAACGCTGACGCTCTCTTCCTTCGTGCCGACGTCGACCTTTGGCACGGTAACCGAGGTCTCCTTGCTGCCGACCGAAACCTTGGCGGTATCGACATCAAACGCGGGAGCCTGGCCGCCGGATACAGAAACGGTTGGCGCCTCCGCCGACTTGGTCTGGTTGATATCGATCAGCCCGAAGGCGAAAGCGGCGATGATCGCGAGGACGGCAATGACCGCCACGATGATGCCGACCCGGGCACCACTCGATCGCGCGGGATATTCCTGATAATGTTCGTTGGGCGTGCTCATAATATCTCTCCTGCGCTGTAAAGCTGGTAAGCGCCTGAACGAAGCTCATGCGATACGGTTGCATGTCCGATATGAACTTCGCGCAATCCGCAAACCGCCACGGCTTGACGAATCCGTGCATCACGGTTATCCGCCGCGTCTTTCCGGGCAACCCGAACACCAGGATTTCAATATGTCGCGTATCTGCGAGCTGACCGGCAAGGGCCGTCAAGTGGGCCACAACGTGTCCCACGCCAATAACAAGACCAAGCGCACCTTTCTGCCGAATCTGCAGAATGTGACGCTCCTCTCCGATTCGCTGGGCAAGGGCGTCAAGCTGCGGGTTTCGACCCACGGTCTTCGTTCGGTCGAGCATGTCGGCGGCCTCGATAACTGGCTTCTCAAGACTTCGGACGAATCGCTCTCGCTGCGGGTGCGCCGCCTGAAGCGCGAGATCGCCAAGAAGCAGGTAGCCGTCGCTGCCTGATCGATCGCGCGGCCTCCGGGACGCGCGCTGATCTGCAAAAGCCGGATCGCTCAAGGGCGGTCCGGCTTTGTCGTGTCTGGAATCTCTAAAGCGCCAGCGGGTTCAGCGGTCTTCCAACCGGAACTTCAGCAACAAGGTGCGCAATATCGGCGTCTGACCGTCGTCGGATATCATCCACAATATCGTCCGACCCGCTTCCGCCTCGACAGCCAGCCCTTCCATATTGCCGATCGTCAGCGGCGGTCGGAGTTCGGCGACGAGCCGGCTGCTGACGATCTTATTCGGCCGAATCGTCGCGGGATCGAAGACCGTCATCGCGCTCCACAGGCCATCGGCGATCGCGAAATGACGATTCAACACGGCGATGCGCCCATCGGGCAGTTGCTGCGCGTCGACCGCCTTGTAGCCATCGGGGGCGACATAGCCGAAGCTTATGGGCACTGCGCGCGGATCGGTGGGGTCGCCAGGAAAGAGGAGCGCCTCGGTCGATCCGTCGGCGCGTTCGCCCTCCTCGGCGAAGACGATGAACCGACCGTCGGCCAATCGCGCCATCGCTTCGGGACCGCCGTTCAGCGGCCAGCCCTTCATCGCGGGCGGGGATGATGCCGCGCTCAGCGCGAGCAGGCCGGGCGTGTAGCGGTATATCGCCTGATATTGTTCGAAGCCGACCCACACCCGGCCATCGGGCCCGATCGCCATCGACTCGGCATCCCTGTCGCTCTTGGTCCCCCTGCGCCCGGGATAGTCGGGAAGGTTGCCGAAGCCCGCACTCTCGAATCCGCCCTTCGCCGTCCGGTGGAACAGCAGATAGACGCCGAAATCCGACAGGGCGATGAAGCGGTCGCCATGTTTTGCCAGCGATGAATAGCCCCCGAACAGCGGATCGCGGCTCTGCAGCTGCCAGCCGCCCAAGAAGGTGAGCCCGCCAACCCGGGCATGTGCAGGTTCGGTGGGATCGAACTGCACCCGCGTGAAGCTGACGGCCGGGCGTGCCAATTGGGGAGCCGATGCCGATCCGACGCCCACCCAAAGCATCGCTGCCACAACTGCCTTGTCCCATCGCAATCCGGCTGAACTCCGTAGGTTGATAAGGCGGCACAGTAATCCGGAAGATGAACAATGGCCAACAGCAGTGTTCAGGATCGGGTCACGCGAATCGGACGATAAGGCCCCTATCAAGACGGCCCGGTCGGCCATCGAATCGCTGCTTCCGTACCTTTTCGGAGCTGCGAGAAACGAAGGAGGTAGCTATGTTGCGCAAGTTTCTCATGACGGCCACCGCCGCAGCGATTGCGGTCACCGCCTTGGCTCCGGTTGCCGCGCAGGCCCAATATTATGGCGGCGGCGACGGCTATTATCATCAGGTCCGTGATCATGGCCGTTATCGCGGCGGCGATCGTGGCTATTATCGTGGCGACAATGGCTATTATCGGGGCGACCGCGGCTACCGCGGCGACCGTGGCTATTATCGTGGGAATGGCCGCTGCAAGAGCGGCACCACCGGCACAATCATCGGCGCGATCGCGGGCGGCCTGCTCGGCAACGAGATCGGCAATGGCCGTTACGACAATCGCGACGGCACCCCGGGCGCCCTGGTCGGCGCCGGCGTTGGCGCACTGGCCGGCCGTGCAGCGACCCGCAGCTGCTGATCCACCCAGCGTAAAGATCCCCGTGTGGCGTAAAGGGGAGAAGGCCGTCGATCGCGCAAGCGATCGGCGGCCTTTATTTTAGGCTCCCGCAGCGGACCTGGCGGTTAGATCGCCTTCACAGGCCCGTGCGACGCCAGCGCGAACAGCTTCGCCATCTCCGCATCGCCCGCGATGCCCAGCGCGCGATCGGCGAGATATTCGCCCAGCGCCGGCCCCATCTTGAACGCATGCCCCGATCCGCCACCGGCGACGAGAACGTTGGCGAATTCCGGATGGCTATCGATGATGAAGTGGTTGTTGTCGCTCATTTCGAGCTGGCAGACGCGGGTCGCGACGATCGGCTGGCCCTTCAGCCCCGGCAGCCGCTTCTCCACGTAGCGCTGGACCTGATCCGCCAGAAAGGCCGAGGCGACGCGATCCCCGCTGTCGGGGTCCATCGGCATATCGGCCATGCGCGGCGCGACCTTGACGCCGTAATCGAGATCGGCGGCGGTGTAGCATTCGGGCTCGGACAGGTTCGGGCAATGCTCGGGCCGATAGCGGCGATCCGACACGGGCGATCCGACGTAGAACATCTCGCGGCGCGGCACGGAGATCCGGTCGCCCATGAGCTTGGGCAGCATCCTGGGAAGCCAGGGGCCGGCCGCGAAGACGAACTGCCCGGCCGGGAGCGGCGCGCCGTCGACCTCCACATCGGCAAGCCGACCGCCTGCGCCGGCGCCAGGGACGGCATGCCCCACCCTGATCGTCCCGCCCTTTCGTTCAAAGCTCTCGGCGACCGCTATCATCGATTCGCGCGCCTTCACGATCCCCGCGCCGGGCTCGAAGAAGAGCTGCTCGGCGTCGTCATAGTTGATCTGCGGCCAGCGCTTGCCGACGTCGGCGGGGGTCATCAGCTCATAGGGGATCTTCAGCATCTCGAAGACGGCGCGCTGCGCGGCGATCGACTCGCCGAAATCATCCTCAGACTGCCGTTGAGGACGATCATCGTCCGCCCGAACTCGCGCTGGCGCGCCTGCCACATCGCGGTCGCCTTGAGCGCCATCGCCGAATAGACCGCGCGATCGTCATAGGAGGATCGGATAAGCCGGCTTTCGTCGCCCGAGGTGCCGCGTGGATTGCCCGGCCCATATTGATCGACCATCACCACCTTCGCGCCGCGCTCGCGCAACTCCAGCGCCGTCCACCCGCCGAACGCCCCCGCGCCGACCACGATCACATCAGGCAGGTTGCGGCCGATCGCCGGCGCCTTCGCCGAAGCGGATGTTGCGATGGTCGCGACCGCCGCGGCGGTTCCGAGCCCGGCGAGCAGCGAGCGCCGGTCGATCCCTCTGGTGTCGCTGCGATCGGTCATCAGGAGCCCCTTCGAAGTTGGTGTTCGCTTAGTTGGCTCCGTACAGCCCCATCACGTCGCGCCGCAGCGCCGCCTGGCTATCGGGCCGCGAGTAGAACATGTGGCCGCCTGGATACGCCTTGACCTGCAGCCGCCCCGGCTGACCCATGTCGGGGATCTGCGCGATCACCATCTTGCTCTGGAAATAGGGGCAGGACAGATCATTGTAGCCGTGGACGATCAGCGTCTTCATCTTCGGATCGATCGCCATCGCCTCGCGCAGGTCCGACGCGCTTTCGATCGTCGTGAACCAGTGCTTCTCCCAATGCTCGTTCACCGAGCGGTTGAGCGCCTCATAATGGCCATCGACCTTCCAGCCGACCTGATTGGTGACGAAATCGACCATCGCCGAGGTCGTCGGCGCATAGATGCCGTCGAGGATCGGATCGCCGGTGCGCTGCTGCGGCGACCAGGGATAGGGATCATAAGCGGTGACATTGCTGTCATACCAGCTGCCGAGCTTGCCGGTGTCGCGATAGAGCGCGCGCAGGAAGGCGCGGCTGTCGATGCGGCCACCCATCGCCTGCACCTCGCGCGGATCGAGCCCGGTATAGGCCGCGACCTTCGCGACGATCCGCGCCACCGCCGCCGGATCCTCACGGCCGCGCAGCAGATCGGTGACATAGTCGGTGCGGGCATAGGTTTCGACCTCGGCCATCTGCGCCGGGCTCAGCACCTTGCCCTGCCGCTCATAATAGGCCGCCGCCATCGACGGCAGGGTCGCCATCCAGGACATCGGCGAGGTATCGGGATCGGACGCCGAACGCCCGTCGAGCGCCGGCGACACCATCACCACGCCCGAAACGCCGACACCCATATTCGTCTGCAGAGCATGCGCCAGCGCGGGCGCGCGATAGCCGCCATAGCTTTCGCCGACGATATATTTGGGCGAGGTCATCCGCCGGTTTTTCTGGAGCCAGTCGTAGATGATGCGCGACAGATATTCGATGTCCTTGTCGATCATGTAGAAGGACTTGTCGGTCTCGTCCTGCTTGAGCAGCGAGCGCGAATAGCCGGTGCCGACCGGATCGATGAAGACGAGATCGGTGAAATCGAGCCAGGTGCCGGGATTGTCGCGCAGCGTCGCGGGATCGGACGGGCTGTCGCCCTGCGCGCCGAACTGGATCCGCTTCGGCCCGATCGCGCCGAGATTGAGATAGACCGAAGCCGCGCCGGGCCCGCCGTTGAACGCGAAGGTCACCGGCCGACCCGGATCGCGCGCACCATCGAGCATATAAGCGGTAAAAACCACCTCGGCGGTCTTCTTCCCCTCGGCATCGCGCACCGGCAGCGAACCGACAGTAGCGGTGTAGCTCAAGGTTTTGCCCGCGACGTGGGTGACCTGTTTGATGCTGGCGTCGGCGGGGAATGGCGGGAGCTTGCTCGCCTCATCGGGCTTGGCCCCCTCGCCTTTCGCGGCATCGCCCTTCGGCGGATCGGCGGCAAGGACGGGCGTGATCGCCAGCGCGGCGGCGGACAGGGCGGCGAGAAGCCTGGCGGAAAGCTTTGCGTAGGGGCGCATCGGACCTCCGGGGATATGCGTGTTAGCGATGTGCTACACGAGCCGAGAACGGCTCGCGACAGAAATTCGGCGGTACGTGTCGGCGGATCACGCTGACTTATGTTGCAGGGAAAGGTGCTCAACCAGAAAAATGAAGTCGCTTTGTAAGCTATTGGAATCCCGAGAATGTAGGACTTATCGGCCAGAAAATAAAATGAAGATCGCGTATTGAACGGGCCGGTCAGGTTCGGGACGGGTAGCTGCGCAATTTTGGTGCTCCTCATGCCGATGCGCCGCAGGGTCAGCGCAACAGCTATTGCCTTTGTCTTCACGGTATTATAATACCTTTACAGGATTGGCAAGCGTGAGGGCAAGATGCGTGGAATCAAACGAGGCGCTTTGGTGGTGCTGCGGTCCGGAGGACCGGAAATGGTGATCGATCGGATCGACAGCTTTCGCGGTTCGCCCGAGCGCTATGCGACCTGCAAATGGTTCGACAAGCTTCGCCCACGCAGCGAGCGCTTTGGGGTTCATGTCCTCGAACTCTGCGCTCCTGCGGTGGCAGATCTGTGCGACCGTGCGTTGGAAACAGAGGAACCGACGGAGGCCGGCCTGGACGATGACGCGTGGGTAGCCGCGTTGGCAGAGGCGGCGGAGGCGGACGTGGACGCGGAGGCGGAGGCGGAGGCGGAGGCGGAGGGGCGCGCGATGTAGGTGCCGCCGGCATGAGGTGATGGCTTGCGCCATGAGAACTCGATCATGCGGAGACGTTATGAATCAAGCATAGTGTCCCCGCAATTCATAGTGCATTCGTATCTCTCCCAAGACGGCGAAAATTGGGCCGGGAGCGGACTGGCAGGTTCGGGCACGAACTTAAGGTTAGTGGCCATTCGTGCGCACCGATGTGGTGGGTCTGCTTCCGACCAGATCAGGACACTTCGTAGCCGAACCTTGGACGGCTGCTCTTGTCGAAACCAGTCACTCGTGACTGCGGATAGCGTCAAGGATCGCTATCAGAATCAGTGCCTGAGTAGCGAGTGCGCACGGGCTTCCATAAGATACACCTGAGGAGGACGAGCCACCGTCGGCGCAATCCGCGTCGGGTCGTCGTAGTCCGTGCCATGACGCCTCAACCATCGCTGCCCCCGCCAAGCGCGGTGTAGAGCGACACGCCGTTCTGAAGCTCTGTCGCGCGTAGCCGGATGAGCTGCTGCTCGGCGGAGAACAGGTTGCGCTCGGCGTCGAGCACCTCGAGATAGATGGCGATGCCGTTGTCGTAGCGCAGCATCGCCGTCTCGGCGAGGCGACGCTGGGCGGCTACCGCCTGCTCCTGGGCCTCGATCTGCTCACGATAGCGCTGCCGCCCCACGAGCGCGTCGGACACTTCGCGGAACGCGTTCTGCACGGTGCGCTGATAGGTCGCTACCAGCTCGTCGCGCCGGGCCTTCGCCGCGTCGAGTTGCCTCTCGCGCTTGCCCCAGTCGAAGATTGGAAGCGCGGCCGATCCGCCGAAGGACCAGTTCTGGTTGCTCCTGTTGAACAGGCCTTCGAGCTTGGGTGAAACGAACCCGAATGCCCCGGTCAGCGATATAGTCGGGAAAAAGGCTGCGCGGGCGGCTCCGATATCCGCATTCGCGGCTAGCAACTGATGTTCGGCCTGCAAAATGTCCGGACGGCTTTGCAAGAGGGCCGAGGGGAGGCCAGGGGCGAGCGCCGCGAACTGTCCCGCGTCGGCGATCGGGCGGCCATTCGGCGGCGGCGTGCCCATCGGCTCGCCGATCAGCACAAGCAACTGGTTGCGCTGCTGCTCGGTCGTGCGACGCAGATCGGCGAGTTCCGTCTGTGCCTGCGTCAGCAGGGCCGTCGACTGGTCATAGTCGACCGACGAGGTGACGCCCGCATCCATCCGCAGCTTGGCTATGGCAAGGCCCTGGCGGCGGCTGGCGAGGGTGCGTTCGGCCAGCGCGATCCCCTCCTCGCCGGCGCGGATACTGTAATAGGTCGCCGCGACGTCCCCGATCAACGACAGGCGGAAGGCGCGCTGCGCTTCGACCGTCGCGAGATAGCTCCTGCGCGCGGACTCACCGAGGTTTCGGACCCGGCCCCAGAAGTCCAGTTCGAACGCGCTGGTCGCGACGCGCACGGCATATTGATTATAGGTGATCGCGCCGCTGCCGAGGTTATTACCCAGGCCAAGGGAACCCAATGGCGCCTGCGTCCGGGTGGCGCCAGCGCTACCGTCGATCTGCGGCAGGCGTCCGGCCTGCTGGATCCTGAACTGCGCTCTTGCCTGCTCGATGCGGGCGGCTGCGGCCGCCAGATCCCGATTATTGGCAAGCGCGGCGGCGATATAGGCCCTGAGCTGCGGATCGCCGAAGAAGCGCTGCCAGCCGACCGCCGTGGCGGCTTCTCCTCCGTTCGAAGGGGCCGCGGGAAAACTCGCCGGAACGGGCGGAACGGGTTGTACGTACTTCGGAGCCATGTTGCAGCCACCGAGCAAGGCAACACCGATGAGGACGTGTGCGGGATTACGCATGAGCGGTCTCCCCGTCGGAACCGGCTCGCTCTCGCGCCTCCTCCTGCGCGTCGGTGGCCTCATGGTCCCGCTTGCGGACAAGCCACAGTCGCATCGCGATGTAGAAGACGGGTGTGAAGAAGATGCCGAACAGGGTCGCCGTGATCATGCCGCCCGCCACGCCCGTGCCGACGGCGTGACGGCTTGCCGCCCCAGCGCCGCTGGCGATGACAAGGGGCACCATGCCCAGGATGAAGGCCAGGCTGGTCATCAGGATCGGGCGCAGCCGCAGCCGCGCGGCATTGATCGTCGCCTCGAGCGGCGCGACGCCCTCGGCCTCCTGTTCGACAGCGAATTCGACGATCAGGATCGCGTTCTTGGCGGCCAGGCCGATGATGGTGATCAGGCCCACGTTGAAATAGACGTCGGCCGAAAGCCCGCGCAGCATCGTGAAGATGACCGCGCCCAGCACGCCAAAGGGCACCACCAGCAGCACCGCCAGCGGGATCGGCCAGCTCTCGTAAAGCGCCGCGAGCAGCAGGAACACGACGACCACGGACAGGCCGAGCAGAAGACCGATCTGGCCGCCTGCCTGCTTTTCCTCATAGGCGGTCCCGGTCCATTCGTAGGACAGGTTGCCGGTCAGCACCTTGCCGGCGATGCGCTCCATTTCCGCGAGGGCCGCGCCGCTGGATTGTCCCGGCGCCGCCTGGCCCGACAGGGTGATCGACGGGTAGCCGTTATAGCGTTCGAGCTGCTGCGGACCTGCTGTCCATTTGACCTGCGTGAAGGCGGAGAAGGGCACCATCAGGCCCTGGTCATTGCGAACCCGCAGGGCCGACACATCCTCGGCGCGCATCCGCTGTCCGGCATCGGCCTGGAGATAGACCCGCAGGACATTGCCGTCATGAACGAAGTCGTTCGCATAGGCCGAGCCGAAAGCGACGCCCAGCGTCTGGTTGACGTCGGCTATGCGCAGCCCCAGGCTGCGGGCCTTGATGCGGTCGATATCGACATGGAGTTGCGGCGATGGCGGCAGTCCTTCCTGCCGGACCATGGCGAAGATCTTGCTCTTGCCGGCTTGCGCCAGGATCTGGTGCGCGGCTTGCTGAAGCGCCATGCCGCCCTCGCCGCTGCGATCTTCCAGTTTCATGGTGAAGCCCGTCGCATTGCCCAACGCCTGGATCGGCGGCGGGTCGAGCGCGAAGATCATCGCGCCCGTTATGGTCGAAAAGGCGGCATTCGCACGCTGCACCAACCCGCTGGAACTGTCGCCGGACCCTTTGCGCTCGTCCCAGGGCTTCAGATCGACGAAGGAGAGCGCAGCTGACTGCCCCTGCCCGAAGAAGCTGAAGCCGACGATCGAGACTACATTGCGAACCTGCGGCTGCTTTCGCAGGAATGCTTCGGCCTGCTCCACCGACTCCTGCGTGCGCTGGATCGTCGCGCCGGGGGGCGCCGTATAGCTGGCGAAGATATAGCCCTGATCCTCGGTCGGCAGGAAGCCGCCCGGTAGGCGCGTGAACGCCAGTACCGTCACGACGCACATCACCGCGAAGACGGTCAGCCAGCGCCCCGGCGCGCGCACCATCGTGCCGACGCTTGCGGTGTAGTGATCGGTTACTCGGCCGAACCGATCGTTGAACCAGGCGAAGAAACGGTGCGGCCACCCCGCGATGCCCGCTTTGGGCGCTCGCGGCGGGCCGTTGTCATGCCCATGCTCCGCCTTGAGCAGCGTGGCGCAAAGCGCCGGCGTCAGGGTCAGGGCCAGCAGGGCCGAGAAAAGAATGGAAATGGCGAGCGTCACCGAGAACTGGCGGTAGATGCCGCCGGTCGACCCCGGAAAGAAAGCCATGGGGATAAACACCGCGACCAGCACCAGCGTGATGCCGATGATCGCGCTCGTTATCTGACCCATCGCCTTCACCGTGGCGCGTCGGGGGTTGAGCCCTTCCTCGCGCATGATGCGCTCGACATTTTCGACCACCACGATGGCGTCGTCGACCAGGATGCCGATCGCCACCACCATCGCGAAAAGGGAAAGGACGTTGATGGAGTAGCCAAACAGGTAGAGACCAAGGCATGAGCCGGCGAGCGCGACCGGCACCACCAGCGCCGGGATCAGCGTGGCGCGCCAGTTCTGCAGGAACAGGAACATCACGAGGAACACCAGCACCATCGCTTCCACCAGCGTGTGGATCACGCTGTC